>Ga0155900_136_pt3 | contig 57758 bp, 59 predicted proteins | sample RifCSPlowO2_01_FD_107554 | JGI IMG/M metagenome (GOLD analysis project Ga0155900, IMG submission 107554) | Candidatus Daviesbacteria bacterium RIFCSPLOWO2_01_FULL_37_10
AAATAAATTTTCTGAGATTGTAATTAGTAAAAATCCTACTGGGGGATGATCAATATAATATCCACCATTCCACGTTAAGTTAATAAAATTACCTGACATTAAACTATTTCTGGCAATATCCCCGTACCAAGCTTCATCAAAACTAACAAGTGACGACTGACCTAGTTTGTAAAAAAATAAAGGGGCTGTTAAGAAAATAATAAATATACAAAAAATGTCCAAAAATTTATGTTCTAGTATATTTTTCACAAGTTTTAATTATATTTACCTAAAACATCATTCCATCTAATTCGCAGCATATCATAAATTGCTGCAGCCGAATCTTTAACAACCTGTACTCTTTCAGTATCAACATAATTCCACTCAACTTCAATTTCTTCAATATAGAATCCTAATTTTCTTGCAAAATACAAAACTTCTACATCAAATCCTGCGTTTACCGCTCCACCTTTAAAATGAACTATCCCCCATTCATTTTTTATTTTAGGAAAAATTGCTTCAATTGATTTTCTGTTAAATGCTTTAAAGCCGCATTGTGTATCTTGGAATGAAAGATCTAAAATAATGCTCCGTAAAAACGCAAAACCCCATGCTGCAAGTTTTCTCATAATTGGAGCTCCACTCCTTCCGGATCTTGATCCTATTACAATATCCGCTCCTTCCTCAAATTTCGGGAGAAGTTTTTCAATTTCTGAAATAGGAGTAGCCTGATCCATGTCTGTAAAAAGGGCAATTTCCCCCTTACTCGACAGTAACCCTGTCATAACAGCCGCAGCCTTGCCGCCGTGAGCATTTTTTATCAGTCTAAACTGCTTTTTCCCTTTTACTTGATCTTCTATTAAAGTTACCGTTTCATCAGTCGAACCATCATCAACTAAAATTACCTCAAATGGATAGTCTACTTTTTCAAAGTACTTTACTACTCTAATAAGTACTCCTTTTTTCAGGTTGTTTTCCTCGTTGTATGCCGGTATAACAATGGATAGTTTTAAACTGTTCATGGCTTACCATTAGGGTTAGAAATTAATTTAAACACTTTCACTCCGGAAAATATTTGCTCTTTTTCTATTTTTGCCATTCCAAATCCTGCAATTTCGTATTTCGGATGATTGATGGGTTCACAAACCGGATCTTCACAAACTACGAAAAGCTGATCTGTAATTTCAGCAGGAACAGTTTTCGGTTTATGACCTAACTGTCCTAAATAAAACTGGTAAGCAGCGTCGTAATTACTCTTAGCAATCAGCGCAAAATTAAAAGGTTTGTTTTCTGCTTCAGAAATTACAAACTTTGCTATTTCTTGCGTCCTTTTAACCTGATTGTTCGGAGGATTTTTAAGTGGAGAGTTTTGCAAATTTATATAGGTTAGAGTCAAAATAAGAAGTATAGCTGCAATTCTTATTAACCACACCGGATCCGGATATGGTGAAAATATGCGTAATTTACTAACCAAACCGTTACTAACCACACCGGATGTGGAAATTAATGCTCCAATTAAAAGATACGGAACCGGATTTAAAAATCCTAAATAATGATCATAGATATTTTGTTTATATAAAGCCAGCCCCAATACGCCGACAGTCAACCAAATGCTCAGTGCTAAAATTGACCAAGTCAAAATAATACCCTTTGTTCTTCTCCAGAATGTTATTATAATTGGAATAATAACGAGCAGTGAAACTCCTATCGTCAACCAAAAATTATCCTGAGTTATATACCTTCCTATTAAGTTATTAGAAAATATAGGGATAATTCTTTCCAATGTATTAAAAGGATTTAAATTTACTGTTGCCTGACGGTCTGAAAAGAAAGCAGTAATTGCCCTGTAGTTTAGAAAATTATGCTTAAGATCAAAAACAACGAGTGGAGACATAATTACAAAGAAAGAAAATATTCCACCTAAAGTTCCTGTAAAAAAATATTTACTCTCCAGTTTTTTTCTTAACTTCAGGCTTAAACTATAAAGCCAAAGTATTCCTGTAATAGGAATTAATATAAGAGCAAGATAGTGCATTTGAGATGCAGCCGCAATTGCCGCTCCGGTTAAAATTAACCATCTAAAATCTTTAGATTTTTGTGCAATAAACATTGACCATATTGAAATCAAAGCAAATAAAGGTGCCGGATTTGGATTCCATGAAGATCTTGAATAAATAATATTTACAGGAGAAATTGCATATAAAAAGGCGACTACCCATCCAGACCAGCTACCAAACCAGATCTTTCCAAGATAGTAAATAATAAGTACTGTCAAAACCCCGATAAATGCTACTTGATACGCAGCAGCAACCGGATTTAACCAAAATATTGCCATAGGAACAGCCATCATATAATAATAAAGCGGACCTAAATAAATATTTCCGATTGATGTTGTAGGACCAATTAAAGGAAGATCATGTTCCACAAGAATTCTTCTGATCATGAGCGCATCCCTCCCCTCGTCTCCTAAAAAAGTCATATATTCAGGTAGTCTGTAATATCTTAAGAAAGTGGCAATAAACAAAATGAAAACGACAGCAAAAAACTCAAGTTTACCTAAATATTTCCACCAAAGTTTAAGAAGATCAAAATATGATCTTACTATTACCGGAATACTTGCTCCTGTAGGCTTACCCGCAGTTCTTGAAAAATGATTGACACCAACCTGTGAAACCCTAAACCCGAATTTCTTTGCCTTAATAACAAGCTCAGCATTAATCATCGCTCCCCTTTTTGATTCAAATTTAGGAATTTTTTCTAAAACCTCCCTTTTAACCATTTTGAAACCGCAATCAACGTCTTTTAGCTTCATACCGAAAAGCATAAGTAATGAGAGAGTCCAACCCTTTGCAAAAAGAATGCGATAGAAAGGATCTGCCCTCTTTATTCTGTAACCTATTATCAAATCCGCTGTTTCTAACTTATAAATAAATTTTGTAACTTCTTCAAAATTAAATTGTCCGTCGCCATCCGTATAACAAATCACATCATATTTTGCATTATAAAAACCGGATTTTAAAGCTTCCCCGTAACCTAAATTTTTTGGATGATGTATAACTTTAATTTTAGGATTTGAATTTGAAAGCGAATCTGCAACTTCAGCAGTTTTATCTGTTGAACCATCATTAACAATTGTAATCTCGTAATTTATACCTAACCTTTCTAAAACTGTTATTGCCTTATTTACAGTTCCAGTTACTGACCCTTCCTCATTAAAGCATGGAAAGAAAACAGAAAGATTATCGATCATTTTTAAAGTGTAGCATAGGCTTATTTTTTCTGCTATGCTTTAATATATAAAGTAGTAGCGAAGTCACATGACGAGCTAATTCGTATATGGATAAAACAGTAAAACATCTGCTTATTATTACATCATTTGTAATAATTTCTACATTCCTTATCTGGCTCCCGCATTTTTTGTCCCTTCCTAACTTTTGGGGTTTAAATTTTTCAAACGGGTTCAATACAATCTTCAGGAATTTTGACGGACTGGAATATATAATAATTGCAAAAACTTTTTACGACCCGGTTCAGATTGCCAATATTCCGCAACTACTCCCTCATACATATTATGCTTCTCATTTCCCGGGTTTTCCAATTTTAATTGCACTTTTTGCCCCATTTTTAGGGTTCCTGAAATCCATGCTTTTTGTTTCTCTTCTGTTTACGATTGCATCTGCCATAGCTTTCTACTACTTAGTAAGAAATTTTAAATTAACAAATAATCCACTATTTTTAACCATGATATTCTTACTTCTTCCAGCAAGATGGATTATCGTACGCTCAGTTAGTTCCCCTGAACCAGTTTTTATATTCTTTGTAATTTTGTCTTTGTATTTTTTCTTAAAAGTTACGCACCATGAACTAAGTTCCCACATTAAAAGTGGGAATTCGGATATATGGATGGCTGCTATATTTGCTTCTGTTGCACAACTTACCAGGCCACCTGGTGCGCTACTTGGTCTTGCTCTTGGACTCTATGTTCTTTGGCAAGGATACCAAAAAAAATCTTTTAAATATATCCTATCTTTCTATCCTTTTATCTTAATACCTATTACACTTTTCTCTACTTTTTATTTATATGGAATAAAATACGGAGATTTTTTTGCATATTTTCATAGCGGAGATAATATTCATCTAACTTTCCCCCCTTTTCAGATTTTTAATTTAAATCAGTTTTGGGTAGGAACTATCTGGCTTGAAGATATAATCTACATATATATACTGGGACTTTTAGGTGGGTTTTTACTAATAAAGCAGAAGCTTTATCCATTAGCTTTTTTTGTTCTAACATTTCTAACAGCATCATTTTTTGTGGCTCACAGGGATATCAGCCGTTATACACTTCCAATTGCCCCATTTGTAATCATTGCCTTCCAGCATATTCTAATATCCAAAGAATTTAAAATAATTTTAGCAATTCTTGCGCTGGCACTTTATTTATATTCTCAAAACTACATCCTCCAAAACACCGCCCCGGTTCCTGATTTAAGTTACTATGATTAACGCTCTTGGGGCTCTTAGGGACGGTCCTAGAATTTCCTGTTACAACAATCCATACAAAGCACTCTTTTATAGCTTGATTATCCAGATAATTAAATTCAGCCTACTATAAACTATGCTTAATCTAGACTGTCCCATCAATCTTTCTGAGGACCGTCCCCATTTTGCCATTGCCATTTTGTGCTTTACCTTACCCATTCTTTTATGTAAGGTGAGAAGTCCAGTTGATAATCTGGAATGCCTAAAGATAATCCGTGCTCCACTACAGCTTTATATTCTTCTGGATTACTTCTATGTATTTTAAATACTTTATTTTTAAAAATTATGAAGTGATATTTATCATTTTTATAATCTGCATACCAATCTGGGTATGCATTATCAAATGACCTGCTTATCTTTTCAGCTAATTCATCAGCTTTATCTTCAGGAACTTCGACAGTATGTAGAGTCCATTGTTTAAGCCAAGGGGTTTTATGGTTTGATGTAACTTGTTCAACCTTTGTATCTAAGATTTTGATCTCTTCTAAAATAGAGATCTCGCCTAAACTCTCTTCGATAATGACCCCCTTATAACCCATTATTTACCTCCTCCTTTTTCCAGGTGAAATAGTGATTCATTAGAAAATTCCAGACCATTGTCGGAGGAATACTGACGAAAAAGTAAATATTATAATACTGAATATCAAAAAAGCCAAGATTTAAAACTCCGTCTCCGTAAACTAAATGTAAAAATTTAATAATTAAAACCCCTATTGCTAATCCCCCAAATGATACAATGTTAAAAATTAGAAGTTTTATCCAAACACTCTTATTTGTTTTCCTTTTTCTAAAAGTCCAGAAATTATTAAAAGAAAAGTTATTTAAAATTGCAATCTCTGTTGAGAACGCTTTTGAAGTTGCAGGTTTTATTCCGAGCTGTCCGATAAAAAAATTATAAAAGAAAAAATCAATAATCGTCCCTACAAATCCTACAGTTCCAAATTTAATAAAAGTTTTTGATCTCCTTGCCCAATATAAAATAGGCAGTTTAACCCCCCAATTTGAAAACCTTACTTCAAATCCATATCCTAAAATATCAATTATATAATTCGCTATTTCATTTTTAGACTTATCCGCGTCCCGTTTTCTAAAAACAATCGGAACCTCAGTCATTTTTGCGTTAGCTTTTTTCGCTTCAACTACCGCAGCAGGTTGAATTAAAAAAGTTGTCCCATGCCAAGGAATTGAATCCCAATCCATTCTTTCATATAGATCTCTAGTGTATGCCTTAAAGGAAGGCGTAAAATCACTAATCTCCCAGATCCCTGTTAATATCCTCATAACGTAGGACGATCCAAAGCTAAAAAGCTGCCTGATTGGCGAAATATTATTTTCTCCACCTCTAACATATCTTGAACCCTGAACATATTCATATCCTTCGTTTAGTTTCAATAGAAACTTGGGGATATCATTAGGGTCATGCTGCAAATCTGCATCAATTTGCATAAGAATATCCGCATCTAGATGAGATGCAGCATATTTATAGCCTTCTATAATGGCAAGACCGAGTCCTCTTTCTTTAACATCCAGAAAGTGAACTTTTGGATTTATCTGTGCAATTTTTTTAGCAACTTCTCCTGTACCATCCGGTGAACTTGAATCTGTAACTAAAACATGGATCTCAAATCCGGGGACTTTTCCATTTTGCGAAAGTATAAGTGGAATTGTTTTTCCAATACTTCCTTTTTCATTATACGTCGGCGCAACAACAACAACTCGTTTAAGGTTATTCACTATGAATTGATTTTATCTGAAAAAGAGGAGCTTTACAATTCCTATGTGAATTTTGCAAGATCCGAGTGTACCATTATTTTTACCAAGTCAGGAAATTTAGTTTTTGGTTCCCAGCCTAAGATTTTTTTTGCTTTTGCAAAATCTCCCAGCAATGGTCCTGTTTGAACTGGAGGAACAAATTTATCATCAACAACTACATATTCTTTCCAGTTTAATCCAACAGTTTCAAATGCCTCTTTTGCAAACTCTTCAACTGTGTGCATCTCCCCTGTTGCTATAACAAAATCATCAGGGCTGTCTTTCTGTAATATCATCCACATTGCCTCTACATAATCCGGTGCATATCCCCAATCTCTTTTTGCATCTAAATCCCCAAGAGTAAGTTTTCCATCTTTTACAATCGGCTCTCCTGATTCGTTTAAAGGAATACCCTCTTTTTTATTATTTTTAAGTACTGCAACTGCCGCAGAGATTTTCCTTGTTACAAAGTTAAGCCCGCGTCTGGGGCTCTCATGATTAAATAAAATCCCGCAGGAAATAAACATTGGTTTATTTTTATCGTTCCTGTAAATTATTGCCATTCTGTGTGCCAGCTCTTTTGCAGCGGAATAAGGGTTTGCAGGAGAAAAAGGCGTTTCCTCATTTTGAGGAATTTGAGAGGGCTTTCCAAACATCTCAGATGTCGATGCCTGATAAATCTTTGCTTTTGGGACAATTTGTTTTACTCTTTCAAATACCTGCACAGCACCAATCCCTGTAATCATCATTGTTCCGAATACATCTTTAAAAGAGGCTAGAGGAGAAGATTGCGATGCTAAATTATAGATTTCATCAGGCTTAAAATCTAAAAGAGCCATTGCTATAGATTCAGGGGAAACTAAATCACCATGATAAATTTTTATCTCAGAGATTAGGTGTTCAATATTTCCGGTCTCGTTAGCTGCATTTCTCCGAATTAACCCTGCAACTTCATATCCTTTTTTCAAAAGAAATTCTGTTAAATATGACCCGTCCTGACCTGAAATGCCTGTTATAAATGCTCTCTTGTTAGACATAAATTTTAGTCCTTTTATTTATTTTATCACATTTTCTTATCTTCTCATCTGCAACAAAAGATCTCTTGCATCTAGGGCTTGCCGTTGTATTAATTCTCTCCACCACTCAATTAATTTTGGATCCTTTTTTTCTTCTGTCCATCCCATTATTTTATCAACCTCCTCTGCAAGTCTTTTTGAAGATTCCACACTTCGGATCACATAATCTGAAATATTATCAAAACCATAAACTACTTTATAAAATAAAGTGCAATATAATACGGGCTCTAGAGAAAGGGATACTGGTGTGGCCAAAAATGGCTGGCTGTTTTCTTCCAAAAGGTTAATAACTCTATCTGTTTCTGGACTATTACTTAAATGAAGCTTATCAGAATCCATAACACAAAGGAGTCCCTCAAATTGACCAATTGTACCATTACCTGTTTTTAACCAATCTCGAACGCGTGGAGTAATTTCGGGAAACGGACTAAGATCAACTTCATCTGTGATTTTAAAGTGTTCACCTGGTTCAAGATCTGCTGGTATTTGAATAGTCCAACCGCCCTGATGCTCAAGGGATGGCTTTAAATATCCTACTTTTTTCTCAAAATTTTCGCCTTCTGTATTTGCCATCGAGCTTAGAATAACATTTCTTCAATCATTTAATCAACCTTTTTTTTCAAAAGCCTTTCTAATCCCCTCTTTCCAGCTTGTTGGGGTAAACCCTAACATTTTTATTTTATCAGATTTCTCCCCGCCTTGTACAGGTCTTTTGGCAATTTCAGGATGAGACTGTTGAAATTCGACTATACTCCCCTTTTTGATTAATTCTTCAGGATTATCCACATTTCTTGCGACTCTTAAAAGCTCCAGGCAAAAATCATAAGGTGTTACTATTTCCGGTGAGCTTAAATGAAAAACCCCTGCTTCTCCCTTTCCTAAAAGTAAACCGACAGATCTTGGTATATCATCTATAAATGTTGGTGTCAAGAATTGATCGGCAAACATTGGATAGATTGAATCTCTTATACCTGATTTATACTCATCATAAACTTTTAAAAAGTTTCTTGCAAAATCCAACTTTCCGATATACTCACTTCTGTAAGGGTAGGATATTCTAATTGTTAAATTTTCAACTCCCGATTTTTTTACTTCATTTTCAGCCAGAATTTTTGTCCATGCATACCAGCTTACATCATCTGGTAAAGATGCTACCTGATCTTCCTCAGAATATGGTCCGTCTTTTCCATCAAAAACAAATCCAGTTGAGATAAAGATTGGAAATTTATCATATTTTTTACAAGCATCTGCCAAAAACTTTGTCCCTAAAACATTAACTTTATATGCAATATTTTCGTCCAGTTGCTTTTTATCAGTCGAATCAGCAGGTCTTGTTTTTTCTATTTCATCTACCAGGGTAGCTCCTGCAAAATTCATAACATAAGTTCCGGGAAAACTTGATACTGCAGCTTCTACATTCTTCTGATTGGTTATATCCAAACTCTGAAAACTTACCAGCCCGGTTAGATTTTCATCCATACCGCCACCAGCACCATACATTTCAAATTTATCTTTTCCAAGTTCCACAAAACGCGAGCCAGTCAAAGATCCAGGTCCAATTATAAGTATTTCCTTCATATTGTTTTCTGTTACGAGCGAAGCAACCTTACTCATTCGAACCTTTCAGGAAATCGCTCCCGTAGTCTAGGGTTATTTTTATCTCTTTCCGATATTATTGGATTCTCAACAGGCCATTCAATATTCAAATCCGGATCATCCCATGCAATAGCAGTTGTATCAGTCCCGTCATAATAGGAATCTACAAGGTAAAGATAATTTACATCTTTATCTCCAACTGCGCAAACAGAATTTGCCAATCCTTTTGGTATAAAAAGGGCAGCTTTATTTTCATCCCCTAAAGTAAAGGTTTCTACTTTTCCGAATGTATCCGATTCTTCACGTAAATCCACAATCGCTGTAAACATTTTTCCACTAGTACAATAAACAATCTTATTCCAATTTTCTGCATGCAGCCCTCTTATAACACCAGGTTTAGAGAGGGAATGATTCCATTGGGCTAAATTAAACTTTTCCCCGGTCACTTTCTCTAACTCATCTAGATGAAAAACTTCCCTGAAAAATCCTCTATCATCTTCAAAAGTAGGCCTTTCTAAAATAAGTAGTCCAGGAATCGAAGTTTTTTTTATAAATTCATTCATTCTATCCGCCATACCCCTTCTGTACTTCTCTATCTAGAACCGGTCTCCCTTTTTTAAGAGGCTTCCACCAGTCTTTATTTTCTTGATACCACCTAACTACTTCTTCCAAGCTTTCATCAAAATTGTAAGTTCTCTTAAAACCTAGAGCCTCAAGCTCACTTCCATTATTTGCATATCTAAAGTCATGACCTAATCTGTGTTCAACATATTCTATTCTATCTTCACCTAAACCTAAAACGTCAAGTATTTTCATAGTTACTTCTAAATTTCCTCTTTCTTCACCTTGTATTAAATATGTCTCACCTAAAGTTCCTTTTTCTAAGATAAGTTCGATTGCTCTTGCATGATCTAAAACATGAAGCCACTCCCTAATATTTTCTCCCTTTCCCATTAAAGGCACTTTCTCACCATCTAAAAGATTAGTTATGAATCTGGGAATTAATTTTTCAGGATCCTGATAAAAACCATAGTTATTAGCACAATTTGAAATTGTAATTGGTAAACCGTAAGTTTTAAAATATGCTCTTACAAGATGATCTGATCCTGCTTTAGAAGCAGAGTATGGTGTACGTGGATCATACGGTGTATCAGGATTAAAAGGTGGATCATTTACATCTAGATCCCCATATACCTCATCTGTAGAAACATGATGGAATTTTTTAACTTTTGCACCTAAAGCTGCATTTAAAAGTACTGCAGTCCCTAAAACATTTGTTTTTACAAAAATCAGAGGATCAACAACTGATCTGTCAACGTGCGACTCAGCAGCAAAGTGGACTATAATATCAATCCCTTGCATCGCTTTTTTAACAACTTCCTCATCACAAATATCACCTTTTATAAATTGGTAATTAGGATTGCCTTCTAAATTCTTAAGGCTTTCCATATGACCTGCATAAGTTAACTTATCCAGATTAACTATTTTGTCGTCTGGATGATTTTTCAGCCAGTAATGTATAAAATTAGAACCAATAAAACCAGCACCGCCAGTTACCAATAGTTTCATGATTTTCTTTCAACGTCATGTAGTCGAGCGAAGATCTAGATTTTTTATGTTCTCAGAGCGAAGCGATTTTGAGAACTAAAAAATCCGATCGAGCGAGACACATTTATCCTTTCTTTTTGGACCAAAAAATATTTGCTTCCAAAAGAGTTTCAAAAGTCCCTGCATCTCTCCAAAATCCATCTATTGTCCTGTAACCCAAATTACCACTCCGGGCATAGTGATTATTTACATCCGTGATTTCCATCTCCCCTCTTTCTGATGGTTTATTTTCTCTGATGAAATCAAAAACTTTATTATCATAAATGTAAAGCCCAGTTACTGCAAAGTTATTTTGAGGATCTTTTGGCTTTTCTAAAATTTCAAGAATTTTTTCGCTGCTTTCTTTATCAAAGACCGGTATACCAAAACGCTCCGGATCAGGAACTTCTTTCAAAAAAACCATTGCACCCTCTTTAAAATTTGCAACGTCAGAAGATATATCAAAATCCGTTGTATTGTCTCCTAAAATTACCGCGATATTACCATTGTCAGCAAAATCTTCAGCCAACCTTAAAGCATCTGCTATACCGCCTTCGTTTTCCTGATATGCATATTCTAAATGCTTTATTTTAAGTTCATTTCCATTTTTTAAAACCCCGAGGAAATCGCCACAGTGAGGTCCTCCTGTAACTACCATGATTTCATCAATACCAGCTCTAACCAGAGTATTAATCGGATAAAATATCATTGGTTTATCAAAGATTGGAAGTAAATGCTTATTGGTTACTTTCGTTAACGGGTAAAGTCTTGTTCCAAGACCCCCGGCTAAAATTACACCTTTCACGTTTTTAATTCCTCCTTAAATAATATACTCATAAGTATTAAAAAGGCAAGATTCTGCAAGTGTGTTGTATAATTTCCAATACAACAGCGCGAAACAGGTCCTTATAATTTAAAGTAATACTCCGTATAAAATAACTAGTGCTAGCAGAGCAGTTAAGATATATTCTATCATAACTTCAAGCTTTAAACTTTTATCAAAATGGTGAAAAGCTGTTGCCCAGAGAAGGTAAAAAGCAACAAGGAAAGTAAGTATAGTATATTGTACTATAGGGATACCCTGAAATTTAAAAACTAAAATTAAAGCAATAAATGCTGCAGCAATTACTATTAAAAAATTATGTTTGTGCAGTTTAAGGAACAATTTCATATATAAAAGTTAAACCAGATCCAACCTGGCCTGGATCAGCTGAGGTTATAGCTGCCGCTGCGACTCCAAGAATTGCCATATGTGCGAAATGAGAAGATGAAAATCTAAATACACCTCTCCTTCGAAGAATTATGAAATCTATAAGAAGCAGGGCTGAAACGAAGATAATAATTCCCATTCCCAAGAATTGATTAACCTTAAAAGGATTAACAACCGGCTCTGCGGAAGTTTGCGCTTTTGCAACCTCCGGCAGAATTAAAATCTCACGGTTATTCACATCTTCCTTTGGAATTTCTATTAGCGAAGGAACTTCTGCTTTAGCTAATTGTTTTGGCTTAGCCGTCAGTATAGAAGTCGTTCCAAACATTTGGACAACAAGTGTTGTTTTTTGACCGTTTATTACCCCGTCCTCTATTGCAATTCCAATATCTTTATACTTTGAGTTCATGATATTTTCTTTATGGGAAGGGGAGTTCATCCAGGCCGTTACCACATCTTCCGGACTGGAAAAATTTTTGGCTAAATTTTCACCTGCTAAAGAAAACTTGTATCCTGAACCCAGAATAAAATCCCAGGGTGTTTTTCCTGAAGGGGCAAAGTGTGCCCAATATCCTTCTTCAAACATATTATACGCTTTAGAGATTGCTGCACTGTCTAAAGAAGGGTTTTCTGATAAAGGAGAAAGTCCTAACTTTCCCCTTTCTATATTTGTAAGTTCTATTACTTTCTCTTTTGTAATATTCGAAGAAGTTCCCAGAATCCCCGGATTTGTAATACTTAAACTTGTAAAAACGCTCTGCAAAGCTGCAAAAAAAATTATATAAGCTGCAAGAGCCCTCCAGGATATAAGATGAGCTTTTTGATGAGTATCACGATGCGGAATAAACCAGTGATGAAAGGTCATATAAAATTGTCATTCTGAACGCAGTGAAGAATCTCTGACTTTATGTCAGTTACATCTCAAACAAGTTGAGAGATCCTTCGGGCTTCGCCCTCAGGATGACAGTTTTAGTATATCATTAATATTGCATCTCTGTTTCTATATTTTTCCCGTTAACAGGAATTCCGAGTGTATACCCCAAAGCATTTGCCACAGAAACCCCAACTCTTATACCTGTAAAACTCCCAGGTCCGGTTTCCACTTCTAATCCGTCTATATCCTTATACTCCATCTTATTTTTCTTTAAAATTTTTTCAATCAAAGGCAGCAAAACCTGTGATCCATATTCATTCTTAGCATCCAAAGAATCCACAATCTTTCCATCCTTTTTCAGAGAAACCACCACCTGTCTCTGATCTTTGGTATTAATATGAAGAATCATAAATGTACTTTATCAAATTCAAGATTTAATATAAACACTCAACCACAAGGCAAAAATCACTAATACACCCTATAACTTGAATTTTTAGGCTGAAAGTTGTATAATTTGACCGTGAAATTATTACCTGTTAAATTACCCATAAAAATTACCAGAAAAAGATTTGTTATCGGTCTTGTATTCTTAGTCGTAATTTTTGGTATTTTTATTTTCAACCAAAGAACTAAACAAAAACCTCTTGAATATACAGAGGTTAAACGACAGACTATAGTATCTTCCATTTCAGCTTCAGGTGTATTAGCAGGAAAGGAAACTGCAAATTTAAGATTTAAAAGCCCTGGAAAACTTGCTTACATAAATGTCAAAGCCGGAGATAAAGTCTTTACCGGGCAAACTTTAGCATCTTTGGATACGACCGACCTCTCGATTACCTTGCAACAGACAGAAAATAATCTTAAAGATAAACAAACAACTCTGGATAAAATATACGACGATATTCATCTTTTTCAATACGGAAACATGGGGACAAACGGAGAAACTGAAGCTCAGAGAGCATTAAGAACTACAGCGGAAGTTGCACGGGATAATACTTATGACACCGTCAGAGCTGCAAGAGAGGCTTTATTAAATGCTTCTATATTTTCACCAATTTCCGGGATAGTCACCAGAACCGACATTACTGCCGGGCAGGTTGTTTCTACCACAGATTTAATAACCCAGGTTGTTGATATTTCCGAACTTTATTTTGATGCCGAGGTTGATGAGTCTGATATTTCAAAAATCTCCTTAGGTCAAAAAGCAAGAGTAACTCTGAACTCATATAATGACAAAGGATTTACAGGAACTGTTTCCCAAATAAAACCTATTACAAAAACTGCCAGCTCAGGAGCAACGGTAGTTATTATCCGAATCAAATTGGATAATCCTAAAATAGACTTTATTTCAGATTTAAACGGGCAAGCTGAAATCGAAATAAATCATTCAGAAAATGCTTTATCAATCCCCCAGGATGCCTTAGTATATGAAAAGTATGTTTACACACAAAACGGAAAAGGGGTTAAAAAAGTTGAGGTTAAAACAGGGATAAGCAGTGATATAGATATTGAAATAAAATCAGGCCTATCAGAAAATGAAAAAGTTGTTAAAAATCCGGGAAATGTAGTTAATAAATAACTGTCATCCTGAACTTAAGTGAAGGACATAGTTCCATTAACTTATATTCTTCGTTTCACTCAGAATGACAGTCTAAAAGACCATGAAACTAGTTGTAAGTCTTATAAATGTTAACAAACTCTATGGGGAAGGCGAAAATAAATTTTATGCCTTAAAAGATATTAGCTTAAGTATAAACCATGGCGAATTTATAGCCATTATTGGTCCTTCCGGTTCAGGTAAATCTACTTTAATGAATATAATTGGACTACTTGATAAACCAACCTCAGGAAAGTATTCTATTAACGGAAAAGAGGTCATACGGTTTGACGAAGATCGTTTGGCTAATTTGCGTAACCAAAAGATAGGTTTCATTTTTCAATCTTTTAATTTACTTCCCAGAACCTCTGCGGTTGATAATGTAGCCTTACCGCTTATTTATTCTGGAGTCAATAAAGAAAATAGAACCAGTAAGGCTAAGGAGGCACTAATTAGAGTTGGTTTAGGTGAAAAATTTAATTCAAAACCAAACCAGCTTTCCGGCGGTCAACAACAAAGAGTAGCTATAGCCAGAGCCTTAGTTACAAATCCCCAGATTATTTTGGCAGATGAACCAACCGGAAATCTGGATACTAAAACAGGGGAAGAAATTATGAAACTCTTTACCGATCTTAATAAAGAAGGTAAGACTGTAATTTTAATTACCCATGAGCTGGAAATAGCTAAAAAAGCCAGGAGGATTATTCAACTTAGAGACGGAAAGGTTGTAAATGGAAACAATTAATTTAGCATTTTCATCAATTCTTAGAAACAGGCTCAGATCTTTTCTGACAATTCTTGGAATTGTTATCGGAGTTATGTCTGTTATTATCTTGGTTGGACTGGTCTCAGGACTGCGCAGTTTTATAACTGACCAAATTGCATCCCTTGGTCCGAACGTTATGTTTGTTATTCCAGGAAAAGTTGGGGGCGGGAGAGGTCCCGGAGGAATACAAACAAACAGACTTACTTTGCAGGATGCAAATACCTTGTCTTCCAGGCTTCAGGGAGAAGCCGAAGTTTCAGCTGGAATTCAAAAAGTTACCAAGACAAAATATAAAAATAAAACTGTGAATGATACAACAGTAGTTGGAGTACAAGCTAATTACACTAAAATAATTAAGGCAATTAAAATTCAGGAAGGCAGATACTTTACAAGCTCGGAAGTTGATTCTGGAAAAAGAGTTATAGTGATTGGTCCAACTGTAGCTGAAAAATTATATGGCACCGGCAATCCACTTGGAAAGGAACTAAAAATTGGAAACCTGAATTACACCATTATCGGACTTATAGAAAAAAGGGGGTCAAATTTAGGTATCGATCTTGATAACTTTGCGCTTATCCCGTTAATTAGTGCCCAAAAACAATTTGGAGAAGATAAAATTCATAACATTGTAATCGCGTCAAATGAAACCGGAAATGTTTCTGTTATTCAAGAAAAAGCTAAAAAAATTCTCTCAAAGAGATTAAGTGAGGACGATTTCACTGTACAAACTCAGGAACAAACTTTATCCACAGTATCAACAATAACCAATGTTTTAACTACTGCCTTAGGAGGAATCGCAGCAATTTCCCTACTTGTGGGAGGGATAGGAGTTATGAACATTATGTTAGTCTCAGTAACAGAGCGTACCAGGGAAATCGGGCTTAGGAAAGCTCTTGGCGCTAGACCTTCTCAAATTAGAAACCAATTTTTGATTGAATCTATCACTTTATCAGGAATCGGCGGGGTTATCGGAATAATAATAGGAATCGGCATTTCCCTAATTTTAAATCAGTTTATAAAAACAGTCGTGCCATTTTGGGCAATAGGTTTATCATTTGGATTCTCCATGTTAGTAGGTATAATCTTCGGAGTTGCCCCGGCCATCCGCGCAGCCAAACTAGATCCAATTGAGGCTTTAAGGTATGAATAAGATATAATCACAATAATGATAACAGAAAAAGCTTTGACATCAGAATACGCAGCGCAGCTCCTATACCATTCTTTTAGATTTTCACAAGGAGACTTTAGAATGCAACGTAGTTTATTTAGTTATATCCACGAGCTTCATCCCTTTTGGCGAATTTATTCTGAACAGGAAGAAATAATAAAAAATATGCTTATTAAGCCTTTTTCAATGCATACAGCTGGCTTCCGCCACATAAGAGTGGGGATAGCAGACTTAAATCGTCAGCTATCAGGAGAACTTAAATACTTTGTAGACACACTAAATGAAAACCCCAACCAGGATCAATATATATATCCTTATGAAAATGCCGCCATGGCACGAGAATTTATTTTAAGGGATTATAAATTCCTTTGTGATATATGGGGGAGAACTCGTTTACATCCAAACCCTGAAGTGTTTACAGAAGATCCTTTTGCAAGTTTTTTCCGTTATTATATTCTCGAGGAACAAACTACCGGCCTAGAAGAATTTGATCAAATGTTTTCAGATATTAGAGCGTTCTTTATAACTTCCGTAGGCTTAGATGATTGGGAAATTAAAAAAGACAATTCTATCATGCCAGCACCAAAATATTATGATAAAGTGAAACCAGGTTCAGCGCTATTTTGGGTAGCACAGGTTTGGGAGGAACAACATCCAGGCAAGCAGTACTTTGCTGAATTTTCACTTCCTGATTACAGCCTCATATAGCCATGTCCGCCCGAGGGGTAGAATTACGATGCCACCTGCGGATTGTTCTTTATCTGGTAATATTAGGCAATATTTGGTAATATTTGGAAGTATATGGTAATTCCTCCAAAATATCACCTTACTCCTAAAATAACTCAACTTTTACAGCAAATAGAAATAGCAAAAGAAGTCATAAACGCCATTTCTATACCACCAGAGATTGAGATAAATATAAGAAGACAGTCTACTTTAAAAAGTTCACTTTTCTCTGCTCGCATTGAAGGGAATCCCTTAACCATGAATTCTCTTTCCAATTCTTCCCCTCAAACTACGCAAAAACAAGAAGTCTTGAATATTCTAAAAGCCTTAAATCATATAAACCAGGAAAAAATCAAAAAAATATCAGTTAAATATATTTTAGATCTGCATAAAATGGTTTTAGGGGGGTTAACTTCAAAACTAGATATAGGTCAATTTAGAACAGAACCTGGTGCAATTTTTAACGCAACTGGTCAAGTAGTTTACCTCCCTCCTCGACCCTCTCAAATCCTTTCCTTCCTAGATATACTTATTTCATATATTAATTCACCTCGCGATCAATTTATTCCCGTTAAAGCTTCTTTAATACACTATACTTTTGAGAAAATTCATCCTTTTTTAGATGGTAATGGCAGAGTTGGCAGGCTTTTACTCCAAGCTATATTGGCCCAGGATGGATATGGAATGAAAGGGATTTTCCCTTTGGAAGAATACCTGGATAACCACAGGGCAAAGTATTATTTGGCACTAGAGTCTAACGAGAAAGATGTAACAGAATATGTTGAATTTATGTTGGAAGCTATGGCAGAAACTGCAAATCTTGTAAAAAATCAGATTTTAAATAGTAAGAAACCTAGTCCTCAAGATTTCCTTTTACCTAGAAGATCAGAAATTTTAAATATTATAAAAGATCAAGAATTAGTTAACTTTAACCAAATCAGAAGAAGATTTTTAGCTGTTAACGAAAGAACTCTTCGGTTTGACTTAAAAAAATTAGCTGATGCAGGCTTGATAAGTAAACTTGGAACTACCAAAGGAGTATTTTATAAATCAAATAATTAGAACCACCCACTTCAACCCAATCCAGGCATTAAGATATGAATAAATTGTATTATTGCTTTTATTTTCAATAATATATATAATCCCTACAAATGTTCAAAGAAGAGCAACCATTTTTTATTGATCCATGGGGACATTTAGCTGACGAGATATTGCAACCAGAAATTACTCAAGCGAGAATAAGTCAACTTAATAGGTTTCACCATTTTGAATCTGCAGCAACACTAGTTTTAACAGGAGCTTCAGTTTTAGGTTTTGTTACTAGCCATCCTGAACTAGGAATGGCTGCAGCAACTGTTGCTATGGCTGGTGCAGTTTCATGGGCAGAAACTTCAAATGAAATATTACGACTCAGGATTGAAAATCCGCTACTCAATAACTAAATTCGTCTTTTCTTAATTTAAGTTTAATCAAATAAACATTAATCTGATATACTTTACGCATGGAAGAAATTAAAACCCAGCTAAATGAACTCAAAAATAGATTTCAGAAAATTTCCGAGGTCTTTGACCGGGAGGTTTTGCACGGGGAAATTCACGAACTTGAAGCTCAAACTATGAAAGAGGGTTTTTGGAATGATCAAAATCAAGCCCGCAAAGTTTCCCAGGATTTGGCTGATAAGCAAAAGCGTCTGGACATTCTGGAGAATCTGGAAAAACAAATCAGTGATGCGATAGAGTTAGCTGATGAACAATCGAGCCTCCAAGGCGTCCCCCTGGAGGCACAAACCATGGAGGAAGAACTCCAGAAGGAAGCAAATCAGATTGAAACCTCATTAGAAGATTTTGAATTAAAAACTTTTCTTTCAGGATCATACGATAAATCTGATGCAATAGTTTCTATTCATTCAGGTACCGGTGGAACCGAAGCCATGGACTGGGCAGCCATGCTTGCCAGAATGTATCAAAGATATTTTGAAAGATCCAATATGAAATTTGAAGTTACTGATGAAGATTTAGGTGAAGAAGCTGGTTTCAAAACCTTTTCAATGATTGTTCACTCCCCCTACGCCTTTGGTTATCTAAAAGGAGAGGCCGGGACTCATCGGCTAGTTAGGCAATCACCTTTCAATGCTAATGATTTAAGGCAAACCTCATTTGCACTGGTTGAAGTTCTCCCGGTTATTGAGGAAAATGCAGAAATTGAGATTAAAGATGAAGATATTGAATTTGATGCTTTTCGTTCAGGAGGCGCTGGTGGTCAAAATGTTAACAAAGTTTCAACCGCAGTTAGACTAAAACATATTCCCTCAAGCATTATAGTTACATGCCAGACAGAGCGTTCTCAGCTTCAAAACCGGGAGTATGCTATGAAAATGCTGCGTGCCAGGCTATGGGAAAAACGAGAGTCCGAAAGAACCGAACAGACTCAAAGTATGAAAGGTAACACTCAAGCTTCATGGGGAACTCAAATCAGATCATATATCCTTCATCCATACCATATGGTTAAAGATCTAAGAACTGAGGTAGAAACCTCAAACACTGATGCAGTACTGGACGGTGACTTAAATCAGTTTATTGACGCAGAAGTCCGCACATTAAACTCTTGATTCTAAATACAATCAGTTTACATAATTGTATCTAGTCACTTGCAAATTATTGTGTTATTATAAATAAATGGAATCGGTCTCTGCCCATCCGTATCAAAAAATTGCCAAACCTCTCTTAATGCAGTCTAATTTAAATAAAATTCTACTCATTGTACTCGCAGTCTCCGTACTTTCCGGAGTTGGTACAGGATACTTTCTTTCCAGTAAATCTCAAGTTGAGCTACAAAATATTCCTGTTATTGGAAAGGAAGTAAAAAATGCCTCTCAAGATACTAAGACTTTCAGGGATTTCGCAGAAGGGGTAATTAAACCAATTTCAGTTTCAAAAAACTCAAACGAGTATTCAGAAGGTACACATATCCTTGAAAGGGAAGGGGCATATCCTGTAACCTTAACTTCATCAGTTGTTGATCTAAGTTTATATGAAGGAAAAAAGGTAAAAGTTTTTGGAGAAACTCAAAAAGCTCTAAAAGCAGGTTGGCTTATGGATGTAGGGAAAGTGGAGGATGATTAAATTTGAAGCCGTTACAAAAAAATTCGGAAACTTACTTGCCCTTGATGATATCAACTTGGAAGTCAAACAGGGTGAGTTTGTATTTCTTGTAGGTCCCTCCGGCGCAGGCAAGTCAACACTGCTTCGAATTTTAACAAAAGAGGTATCACCTACTTCAGGAAAAGTATTTTTAAGTCACATTGATATCACTAAAATCCCGGATAGAGATGTTCCAAAATATAGAAGGAAAATAGGTTTTGTTTTTCAAGACTTTAAACTACTTGACGACAGAACTGTATTTGAGAATGTTGCTCTAACTTTGGAAGTTTTAGGAAGAAGCGAAGACGAAATTAAAAAAGGAGTTGAACACGTTTTAAAACTTGTAGAGATTTGGGATAAGAGGAATTTATTCCCGAAACAACTTTCAGGAGGAGAGGCACAAAGGACTGCAATCGCAAGAGCAATTGTTGGAAAGCCGGATATACTGCTTGCAGATGAACCAACAGGGGATCTGGACCCTAAAACTGCATGGGGGGTAATTCAACTCTTAAACGAAATCAATACATGGGGAACCACAATACTTATGGCAACTCATAACGCAGAGATAGTTAATACCCTGAAACGCCGTGTCATAATACTTAAAAACGGTAAAATAACAAAAGATTCAAAGGAAGGAAAGTATGAGTAGAACTTTCGGGTTTGCTAAAAGAAATATAAGAAGGTCGCCTTTTCAAGCTATCGCAGCATCAATGGTAATGTTCCTGACCTTTTTTGCACTTCTTGTTTTTATGCTGCTTGCAACCGGATCACAAATGATCTTGAAATATTACGAGAGTAAACCCCAGGTAATAGCATTTTTTAAAGACGGTACAACCCAGGCAGATGTTACCGCCATTCAAAATGCACTCTCCAGGGAAACCAAAGTTGTAGGAATAAAGTTTGTGTCTAAAGAAGACGCTCTAAAAATTTACAAAGAGAGGAATAAAAATGATCCTGCGTTGCTTGAGCTTGTTACGGCAAATATTCTACCCTCATCTCTTGAAATATCCACTCAAACCCCACAAGACCTACCTTCAATCGCGGAAATTTTGAAACAAGAACCTGTTATAGAAGAGGTCATTGTTCCTGAGGACGTTGTAGCAACTTTAACAAGCGCAACAAAAGTAATAAGAATCGTTGGAAGTGCAGTTGTTGGATTCTTAATTCTCTTTGCGATACTTGTAATACTTATGGTAATTGGGTTTAAAATCAGGCTCCGGCGTGACGAAATAGAAATAATGAAACTTATAGGCGCATCTTCCTCCTTTATTAGAACTCCTTTTGTACTTGAAGGTATTTTTTACGGACTTGTGGGGGCAGTTTCTTCCTGGATAGTAGTTTATATAATAATCTGGTACTTTACCCCATTTTGGCAGGGATATTTAAATGAGGTAAAACTTTTACCTGTTAATCCGTTATTTATGTTAATTTTACTTTCTGCAGCAGCTATTGCTTCAATACTAATCGGTACTCTTGGATCAGTAGGCGCTGTTAGAAGATATCTTCGTATTTAATATGCCACAAAAGTTTATGGTTTATGGTTTATGGTTTATGGTTTTTTTGGGTTTTCTATTTTCTCCAATATACCATTTACCATATACCATTGACCCCGTCTTTGCTCAATCTGCAGAAGAGCTTACCAGACAGCTTCAAGAAAAACAGGAAGAGATTACAAAACTTGAAGCCGAGCTTGATAGTTCCCGGAAACAGGAAAAGACCCTAAAACAACAACTGGATATTATCGACGGGCAAACAAAAGTAACTCAGTTAAAAATTGAAGAAACTAGTTTAAAAATAGAAAAGCTCAGAAGAGAAATCATAGATTTATCCGGCAGGATAGATAGAATTTCAACATCTGTTGACTCTTTAACGGAAATACTACTAGGAAGAATTATAAAAACTTACAAATATGGATCTGTTAATACTTTAGACCTGCTTTTTTCGTCAGAGGGATTATCAGAAGTACTCGCAAGGCTTAAATACATACAAGTTGCACAGGCAAATGATAAAAAAGTTCTGTATCAACTCCAAGCAACAAAAGCTGCATACAATGACCAGAAACAGGATAAAGAAACTCGTCAGACACAAGCCGAAAAATTAAATGATGAGCTGGAAAATTATAAAATTCAGCTTGCAAAACAAAAAGGGGAGAAAGAAGAACTTTTGCGAGTCACGCAAAATGATGAGATCAAATTCCAGGGGCTTATTGCTCAACTTAAAGCAGATGCGGATTCCATTTCAAGAGCAATCTCTAATGTCGGGCTAAAAATCGGACCTGTTTCTAAAGGGCAGGTTATCGGAGCAGAGGGATTAACTGGTTGTACATCAGGTCCGCACTTACATTTTGAAGTTTATGAAAATGCAAAAGTAGAAGGAGGGAGAGTAAGTGGTTCAAGAGTAAATCCGCACAACTACCTGGACAATGGAAGATTAGGCTCTCCTATGCAGGGGTATCCAGGAGGAACTCATATTAGTACAGAATACGGAGAAAAATATGCGCTTGGGTTTCATACGGGACTTGATATTTATGATAACCCTTCAGTCGGGACTCCAATCCTGGCAGCAGACTCAGGAGTAGCTTATGCAATTGGAGATTCAGGCTGTAGAATATCCGGCTTTGACCACGGTCCTGCAAAAGGCATTGTCATAGATCATGGAAATGGTATTGTAACCCTCTATTGGCACTTACTTTAAGGCTTTTTCATGTCTTGATTATTTGAGTACTTAGTATTATTATTCCTCTCACTGTCCGCATACTAGTGGAAAAGACTTTTAGGATAACCTTATTAAATATTTTTTTTACAATTTTTTTTGTATTGCCAAAAAATATTTTTGCAATTTCTGCTCCAGATCTTTTAAGTCCAGCGGATAGTTCAACAGTAACTTCATCTAAGCTTGAATGGCAAGCTCCATCATATGCTCTTTTTTCAAGCAGTCCATATCGTGTACAAGTTGATGATAATTCCGATTTCTCAAGTATTTACCGGGATTATTATACTAGCAATACACATTACACGCCTTCCTTAACAAATAGTACATGGTATTGGAAAGTAAAAGTAAAAGATTCCGCAGGAACCTGGAGTGACTGGAGTAGTATATGGTCTTTTACACTTTCCACATCCAATACACCATCCCCTACTACTACATTACCTGAGGAATCATATTCCACGCCTTATTCTACTCCACCTTCCACTGACAATAATCCAACTCCAACATCAACTTCTTCAAAATCCTCATTTACTATTTCAGGTGTTCCATCTACAATCGACTCAGATCAATCTTTTATTGTCTCTGTAGAACTTAATCTACCAAATAATCCATCTTCCACATTCTATTTAAAAGGGGCTTTTAAAAAAACTGGCGGAAGTAATTATTTTGGGTTTACAAAAGTTGGATCTTCATGGATAAAGAATGGAAACTCATACAGCAGTCAACTTCCTGTAACTACTGATTCGTCCGGAAACTGGTCAGGAACAATAGATGTAAAATCGGATGGGAGCGATTCTGGTTTTACAGGCACTGGTGATTATATATTTAAAATTGGCCGGTATTCTTCTTCCGGTTCTGGACCAATATGGAGTAATGAAGAAACTTTAAATATTACTGGTGTTACATCTTCAAAAGAAACTTCAGACACAAATCAAGGATTAGAAACTTTTAGCATTCCACAAGGTGCAGTTGCAAAAGCTCCCTCAACTAAAAATTCTATTATTAGTACAAAAAGTAAGACCGCTGTTGCTGGAGTTAGTCTGGAATCCACTCCATCCAGCTCATCTCCAACACCACAAGATCAACTTTCAAAAGTTGACAGTGAGAAAAAATTTAATTTAAATTATATTCCAGTTATTGGGGGCACTGTATTAATTCTCTCCGGTTTTGGTTCTCTTATTTACATATACCGCAAACAGAGATTACAATCAAAGTTGTGAAAACATACATTTCAAAATCTCCTGAAGAAACAAAAAAATTTGCCATGGATTTAGCTAATAAATTCCCTAAGGGTGTTATCGCTTTATCAGGTGAATTGGGATCTGGTAAAACAACTTTTGTACAAGGATTTGCAGAAGGTTTAGGAATAAAAGAAAAAATTATCTCCCCTACTTTTGTTTTAATCAGACAACACCCTATTCCAAAAACTAAAAAAAATCTGCCTGCCGGCAGGCAGGCACTTTTTCATATAGATCTTTACAGGCTGGAATCAGTAGATGTAGAAATCCTCGGTATTGATGAAATTATCAGAAACCCAAACAATATAGTTTTAATCGAGTGGGCTGAAAAAATAAAACATCTTTTACCGAAAAATACTTATTGGATATTACTGGAAGTTGTTGAGGATAATACACGAACCATTACTGAGGTAGTGCGATTCAATGATTCAAATCATTGAATCAAATCTCTTTCCTGATTTCTAGCTCGTTTGGTCCGATTTTTTCTGTTGAGATTAATTCCATTTTTTTAAATTCATTTTCCCAAAGATGCCTTCTTCCTTCCTGATCAGGCTGCTTTATTAAAAAGATAAAACCGGATGATTCAGGACTATTTCCAGTTTTCAATTTTTCTTTTCCGCTTATGTACTGAGGTTTATCCGGTGCATAAGAATAATCTTCCGGAACAAATCCGTATTTTTTAAGCCCGTGCCACCAAAATAGATACTGATAAGGATAATCATAAACCGATGGTAAATATGTATATACTTTAAAATTTTTCCCTTCCGCTTTTTGATAAACAAAATCTATTGAACTAATCTCATTCTTGAAATTTGCTGGATCATTACTAGGAACTTTTAGAGCGCTGAAATAGTTTTTAACATTAAGTAATGAAAAAATAAGTAAAGTTATAATTATCCCAAGTCCTGCAAATTTACCAGATTTACCATAATCAGCTAGACTTTTAATTATAAATCCAGTAATGAATATCGACGCCACAACAACCGCATCAAAGTGCCATCTGTTTACATTGATAGGCAAAAGCACAAATCCTGTAAAAGAAATAGTAATTAGTAAAGTGTTTAAAAGAAATAATTGATCCATTTTCTTAATCCCTTGTTTCAACTGTATAAATAAGGCAGCAAAAAATAAGAGAAGCAAAGAGCTAGTAAATAATTTGAAATTCATAAATGTTGGCAAAAGAGTATCGTAATATGATAACGAAATTGTCCTTACCCTTTCCAGCAAATTATAACTCTGTCCCGAACTGGAAACTTTTGTAAGATAAGTCATTACAGACTTTGTCATAATAAAGTTATGTTTTATTTCAAAAAGAAGCTGAGGGAGAAGTAATAGAAAATAAAATAAAAACCCAATCCAAAAAATTTTCTTATAAAGAAGTTTCCTGTTTATTAAATAGATCGATGTCAAAATTACAGGCGGAATAAAAATCCCTGCAGCCATCTCAAAGTGGAGGAATAAACCTGCCAGGAGCCAAAGAAAAATACTGACCACTAGCTCATTTTTTTCAAGATACCTTTCCAAAAGATAAATTAACACTGGAGTCAGGAAAATTACCGGATTCGGATTAAATGCATATTGGGAAGCAAGAAGGATAAAGTTGGACGCAACCCAGATGCATCCAACCATGGCAATCGACAATATTCCCCATCTTGATACAAGCTTAAGTAAGAAGAACCCACCGACAGCCCAAAGAATAATTTCCATTAATATTGATGCATACGGATTTCCTCCAGAGATAAAAAAAGGAATCCCTAAAAGATAATACCAAAAAGGACCATTATAAAATCCTTCAATTGCAGAGCTTGGACCAATAAGCCTTAGTTTTCCTAAAATTACCATTTCTCTAACATCTACCATATCCCGGCTATTATCCATATTAAAAATAAAGTTGCCGTTACTGCTTAAAGTAAGCCTATAAATTACTCCCAATAAAATAATTAATAGGATCAATATACCTTGTTTATTTTTCATTAAAATTTTTCCCTTTTTTGAACTACAAACTCACCAATTTTTCTTTCATCGACTACTTTTGTAAAGTAGTTTTCCTCTTTTAGATACTCATCAATCAAATACTTAGGTACTCCCCTTACTGGTTCTATTATCAAATATCTTAAAGTTGGTAAGTCTTCCTGCGCTTCTAATACTTTTAAATTTCCATAGAATCCTTCAGCATTCTTACCATTCCAAACCGGGATATATCCATAGGTTTTTTTACCATACCACTCAAAAAGATAGCTCCATGTGGTATTTATATAAAAAGGCATCGTTACCCCTTTCACAGCAAACACATGTCCATCTGAATCATTATACATATAATCCAAAACTTTTTTTTCATCAGAGAGCAGCATTCCCTGTTGCACTGTAATTTCTGAAATAGTTCCTTTGGGATTAAACTTCTGTATCAATTGAAAATTACCAAGAAGGATTATCAAAATTAATATTATCCCGACAAACTTATTAAATCTATATACACTACTTATTAAAAACGATGTAAATAGAATTAGCGCAATGGATACACCAACATTTGGATAGTAAAGCGGGGTATTCCCGTTTAAATTTGAAATACCTCCGCTCATTAAAAAAGTTGTAAGAATTGAAAAAAACCAAAGACCTAAAAAAATCATCTCCTTACGATACTTTTTATTTTTCACTAGAATTAAAAACACAAAAAATAAAAATATCAGTACTATTCCGGTTGGCAAAAGTTCACCTGTAATATTAAAACTACCCATCCTAAATACAGTAAAAAAATAAGTGTTGAATATATTTGCTATCTCTTTTTCTGCCTCACCAACCGAGCTAAGCGTATTAATAGTTCTAAATCCATATTTAAATTCTGCCAGGACAAAAGAAGATAATGATATAAATAGAACTACCAAAGATGCTGACCATATTTTAATAGGTAACTTGACAAAATAGCTCCTAAAGATCAAGATTATTAAAACAAAAGGGATACACAGATACAGTAAAGCGAACTGAAGTTGAATTGAAAATCCTAAACCTAAAGATGCGAGTGGTAAACCAAATCTGTTGTTTCTAAATATAACCATTGAGAGTCCGGTATATAAAATTAACACGCTTAAAACCGCTAAAGTCGGATTTCCCATATACATTGCAAATTGAGTCTGTTCGAAACTGGAAGCAAAAATGAGCGCTCCGATAAATCCAACCCTTCTTTCAAAAATAGTCGATCCTATAAAATAGACTAAAAAAATCCCTAAAGCATTAAATATCCTGAGTGCTGCTGACACAAATTCCGGATTTAAGTTTCCAGAAAAATATAGTGGCGAGAGTATATAATAATATAAGACTCCATGGAACAATCCCGGGACGGAAGTTGAAGGACCAACTATTTTTATATCTCCCTTAAGTATTTCTTGGACAGCGAAACCATCTCTTGCAGCATCAAATCCAAAGTAAATGTTATCCGGAAAATACAAAAACCTCAAAAACAATGCTAAAATAAAAATTACAAAAATTTTTTTCATTTGTTAATTAAAAATTAGTATCTGTATTAACGAAATTATTGCACTTGCCGTGTATAAATTGGCTCGCACATTTTAAATTTGGATTTGTTTCGAATCCTTTAAAAATTATCTCCCCTTTCGGACTTTTAATTTCAAATACCTGCCTTAAGGAATGTTCATTAGCCTGTTGCTGTGAAATAGCAAGCTCATCTCCGACTAATATTTGATTTTTGTAAATGTCTTCTTCCCAATTTATCGTTCTTGTTTCAAACCCATTCATTATATAATGATCGTTCCAGCTTGTATTGAGATAATACTTTTTCTTTACGCTCTGGTCAACAGCATCTTGTAAATTTTTAGGAGGAATCTTTAAATAAAAGGCAAGCTCAATATATGCCGGCTTAATCCTTCCGTTATCAATTAAAAATTTTTTATCCGGGTACTTAGTAATTTCTTTTGCAAGTTCCTGAAAACCATATCCCCAAATTTTTGCTCTTTCGTTAGGAAGAAGTACCGCCAAAGAACGATAAAGATATAACAACGAAATAGTGATGAAAATAAAAACTACTAAAATAGCAAATTTCATCCTCCATTGAAAAAATTTATCAAGTCCGAGCGTTATAATAATCATTACAGGAATAAGCAAAGGGAGCGCCCTTTGAGTTGAAAAAGGATCACCGGTCAATGCAGATGGAACTGGAGCAAGTAGAAACAGCATAATAATAAACTTAGAAGCGCGTAATCTGATTAATTTTATTAAAACAAAAAGCCCAATTACATAAAATATACTCTCCCAAGAATAAAAAACTGAAATTTCAGGTAATGAGCGCTGTAAATCTGGATCACTTTGAAAAAATAAATTACGCGGTGAAAAATAAGCCAGGTATTGAGACGTAAACTCTCGAAGAAATGCAATTGGCGCAGATAAAAACACCGGAAGAAAACTTAATTTGTGAATTTGTCTTACTATCTCCCCTGAATAAAAAAGTCCAAACCCCCTCGTTATATTAGCCGGAGTAAAAAATGTCAAGACCTGAGGAATTAAAATGAATAAATACATTAAAAAACCAAATATCAGAATTTTAATATTACTTTTGTTTAAAAAAGTCTTTCGAAAAAGTATTAAAAAACAAACTACCGTAATATGAGAAAGTAGCCTTTCACTATGATAAGCATTTGTAGAAAGAGACAAAAAAATAAAACCAGGGATAAGATTTTTGGGGTTGTTAAAACTTAAAACTAAAAACAAAATTCCTAAACTGTATAATAAAAACGCAAGGTTTATCTCATACCCAATCCTTGAATAAAAAATTGCCCATGGAGAAATTGCAAAAAGAGCCGCACCAGCAAGTACAGCTCTTTTAGTTTTTAATATATTTAAGGATCTGACAATGAAATAAAAAATTATAATCAAAAAAACTCCGGATACTACAGAAACTAATCTTACCGAAGTTATTGAAAATCCATTGAAGAATATTACAATAGATGTAAGATATGTATAAAGTGGAGGCGTGTATGATCCAAGAAAGCGGAATGACAGAGGAAAAGACTTACCATATTCATCCCTACCGGTTTTTAGAATCGACCAGGCGTTTACACCAGTTGATGCTTCATCAACATACAATCCATTCGGGTTTCCCTCTAAATTTGCAAACCTAAGATATGCTCCTAGGAAAAAAATTAAAATTAATATAACTGTAAACAGTAATTTAATATGCATATGCAAATGTTTGGATAATACTTAGTAATATTAAAATACTGGTGCTTATTAAAATTAGCTTTAACACTTTTCGAGGTAAATATTTTCTTAAATTAAAAAGTTTCATAAAACCAAAAGCTATTAACACAACTATTAATGGGAACATTACAAAAGGTCCTAGTGAATTTTTGTGTCCAATCACAGAAAACAAAAATATACTTATGCAGAAACTTCCTAAAAATAACCACTTTTTTTGTATTAATAAATAATACAAACCAGTGAAAAACGGAAAAATAAAAACAAAAGGGAATTTTTCAAAATCATCTGCCCAAACTCTCTCTCTTGGATGACCGCCAAAAAAATATACATTTGGATCTATTGTTTCAAAAAAATTTCTCTGAAGTCTATTGGATACGGTATTAAAATCTCCCTCCAAAAAATTTACTAATGCTAATCTCTTAAAGATTACTCTTACATAATGCTCGCTGGGAGCATAAAACTTTATTCTCTCTTGTTTTATTCGCTGTTCATCATTATCTAGCTGTATCAGAGATTGAAGGGTTGTTGTTTTCCATTGCAATATTAAAAGTATTAAAAAGGGGATTAAATATAAATTTGAATATTTTTTTTCAAAAACAACGAATCCAAGAAGAAGAGTAGTGAAAATCAAGAAAATAAACAATATCGGGTTGGGTATGAGTATTTTCCATATCCAGGGATTGAAGAATATTACTGCAAATAGTATTAATCTGCTAATTTCTAGACTCCTTTATACTTTATTGTAGAAAAATGGTAAATTACATCTTTCCCTAGGATTTTCTTATCTACCCCATTTGTATCAGGTAAAATATAAAGCGTATACCCGCTACCCAAATCTAGAGGCTTTTTGAATTTTATTTTGAATGTTGTTCCTAATTTTTCATCTTCCGGGATAACTTCATGTTCTAATTCCGGATCAAATTTGTGTTTAAATTCACTTACAGAAATTATCTTATTAAACTTAATCTCAATAATTTGCGAAGGCATAACAACAGCTCCTTCCAAAGGATCAGGATTTGTTGATATTATTTCTAATTCATCGTTTACTTGGATTGTTTCGGTTTCCTGCTTAGTTGAGGTACCAATTTTAAACAGGCTAGAAACAAAAATTAAAACTGCTAAAGATAAGACTATAACTATCCCAAGTATTATTTGTTTTTTCATCACTTAAGAATATAATATCATACTGAAAGAAGATACAATTATATGATACAATCGATCTATGAGTAAATCTATTTTAGTTACAGGAGCCGGTGGATATATTGGGTCGGTTGTAACTTATGAACTTTTGAAAAAAGGCTATAAAGTTGTTGCTTTGGATAATTTCTCAACAGGATACAAAAAACCTCTTGAATTATTACAGGAAAAATTTGGGAAAGATAGACTTTTGATTTATCCAGCCGACCTTAAGGATGATTTATCTAAAATAATAAAAGAAAATCCGGATATTTCCGGAGCAATACATTTTGCAGCAAGTTGCCTGGTTAGTGAATCAATGCAGGATCCGGAAAAGTATTTTGATAACAACATTTCAGGGTCAATTAATTTATTAAAATATCTTTTAGAAGCTGACATAAAAAATCTTGTTTTTTCATCAACTTGTGCAGTTTACGGAGAAGCTAAGTCTGTACCGGTTAAAGAAGACCGCCCAACAAATCCTGTAAATCCGTATGGACTTTCAAAAAGAATAGTCGAACAGATTATTGGTTGGTATGGGAAACTCTTAGGAATGAATTTTGTAATACTTCGGTATTTTAATGTTTGCGGTGCATCTGATGATGGGTTAATTGGAGATTCCAAAAATCCGTCTATGCTTTTAGTGCAAAATGCTGTAAGAGGTGCATTAAAAATTGAGCCATTTTATTTAACATGCCCTGAAGTTGATACTCCGGATAAAACTCCTATAAGGGATTATATTGATGTTGTTGATTTAGCAGATGCACATATTAAAGCTTTTGAGTATTTAACTCGTGGAGGTAAAAGTGAAATTATAAATATTGGAACAGGAAAAGGATCTTCTGTTTTGGAAATAGTTGATGCAGTTCAAAAAATTACCGGAGTGAAATTCGAAATCCAAAAGGGCAAGTCAAGAACAGGCGAATATTCAAAAATGATAGCATCAATAAAAACTGCAAAAGATATGTTAAACTGGGAACCTGGAAGAACTCTGGAAGAATCCATTGAGTCATTAGTTATATGGTACAAATCACACCCAAGCGGATGGGATTAGTCATTACCAAAAGATGCCAGTGGGATAGTCTTTATCTTCTTACCTTTTTTCATTGCATTTATTGCACTGCTATAGCAAAATAATCTTCTTTCTGGTATTGGATTCCAACCTCTCCCATCAGAATTTTCAGCAAGCATCAAAGACTTCCAGGCTTCGTTTAGAAGCTGCCTTTGAGCTTTGGTATCATACCCAAGCTTATCTAAAGTATCTAACTGAATCTCGTTTTGCGTTAGAAGATTCGCTGCCTCGGAACAGAGTATATTAAGCCTTTCATTATCAGGATCTTTTGTCCAAATATTTAAATTTTCATGGTCTCCGCCGTTTTTTAAATACAACTCTCTACTAATTTTATTTTTAGATAAATATTCTTTAGGAGTAGTAAATTCAAACTTTCCGGTTTCTATTATTTTGTTACAATATCCTTCCATCCAAACAGGATCTATTGGTTTATGACCTTCAAAGCTAAAATGGCCCATGAATTCCAAATCGCTTGGTCCAAGAAAAATAAACGGAGTATCTCCTGCAGTTAATTTATCTAAAATATCCAGATAATCCACCCAGCTTATTTTATTTTCGTAAAGTTCATGCAATTTTTCAATGGAAAATTTATCAAACGTTCCGAATCCGTAAATATACGACTGGTTCGCGCCGATAACTTTAATCGGATGAACTATTTCTTTATAAAAGTTAGGATTTTTTGCAATATCCTCATTTATTAAAGGATTTTTTAATTCGTTATTCAATTTTCCGTGTGAACTATTTACAAGTTGCGTCCCATGAACAGGCACCCATTTATACCCCAATTCAGAAAGTAGTGAAACAATCGATGCGTCGAAGAAATATTCTTGAGGAAAGAATCCTGAAGGTTTAAATTTTAAATCCCCGAATAACTTTTCAGATATTTCATTAAAATAAACAATTTGCCTCTTTGCATTTTCCAAAGGAATAAGCGGAAGAATCGGATTTGCATAAGTACCCCCAAGGATTTCTACATTTCCATTGATCAAAAGTCTTCTGATTTTTTCTAAAATTAAAGGGTAATCTTTTGCAAAAATTTCTAAGGTGACACCAGAAAAATCAATTATAGATTTTATTTTAGGACTTCTTATTAATAAATCAAGCGTTGGAATATAGCTTTTTTTAACTATATTTTCTATTTCAGATGTTGGAATTTCAGCGTATTGTAGATTTGCGTGCAAAATAAGACATACTGGTATCATACTTACAACTACGATAAAATGTTACGATATATATGTCAATGTTTAAAAATATTATACAGTTTATTATTAGGCATAAACTTTTACTTTTAATTCTAATAATTGCCTTATTTTTTAGAACATATGCAGTTGTCGAAAGATTTGAATACGCTCACGATGCAGATTTGTTTTCATGGATAGTTAAAGATATTGTTGTAAATCACCATTCAAGATTAATCGGACAGTTAACCAGTGCTAATGGTATATACATCGGGTCGTTTTTTTATTATTTGCTAATTCCATTTTTTTGGCTAACACATATGGATCCTATTGGTTCAATAGTTCCCATTACTATTATAGGCATGTCCACAGTTTTTAGTTACTGGTGGGTATTTAAGAAACTCTTTAATCCAACAATCGGATTTATTGCAGCATTTTTATACGGTACACTTTTATGGACAGTACAATTCGACCGGCATGTATACCCAAGTACCCTCTCTAATATCTGGACAATCTGGTTTTTTTATGTAGTTATTTCAATAAGTAGAGGAAAATACCAGGTGCTACCAATCCTTGGAATTTTAATTGGACTGGTTTGGCATATACACATTGCCTTAGCTCCAACACTTCTAACCATACCAGTAGCAGCTATGCTGTCACTAAAAGTACCCAATATAAAACAGCTTTTTTTATTTTTTCTTACGCTTGTTATCACTTCCGTTCCGCTAATTATCTTTGAAACAAGACATAATTTTATCCAAACGATTTCTCTCTTTAATAATTTCTCAGTTGATCACGGAGGAGGAAGTGGACTGCCTAAACTTAACTTAATTTTAATAAAACTAAGCAGTAATATTCAAAATCTTATATTCTACCCGAGTACACAAAATATAGTTCCGCCAATTTTGATTCTTACAGGAATTCTACTTTCAGGCATTTTCATAGTTAAAAAAAAGTTAATGCATTTTAAGGAATTAATTCCATTATATGTTTGGATTACTGGTGTTGTTTTATTTTTCACCTTCTCCTCAACTATTATCTCTGAGTATTATTTTGCAAATGTCGAAGTAGTATTTATAGGAATACTCTCAATGCTTACTTATTTAGTGTTCAAATCATCAAACGCCGGTAAATACTTTATCCTTACCTTATTGTCCGTTATTTTAATAAAGAACTTTATTTTTTTCATTACACAAGATTATTACAATAAAGGGTATCTCGAGAGAAAAGGGGTAGTTGAATTTATTTCAAAAGATTCAAAAGAAAAAGGGTTCTCCTGTATCGCCGTATCTTACATTACCACCCCTGGAGAAAATGTCGGATTCAGATATTTTTTTTATCTGAAAAATCTGCATGTGAACCAACCCTGGAGCGGAAGTCCTGTTTATTCAGTCGTCTTACCGGATGAATTGGCCGCTGGAGACAACGAAGTACTGTTTGGACATATTAAGGTTATTCCTCCGAATTCTAATCAAATAAAATCTCCCGAGGAAATAAAGAGAAGCTGCAGCGGGCAAAACTCAAACCTCACAGATCCATTATTTGGATATACCGAATAGATTCAGAAGGGAGTTTAGAAAGCTTTGAAATAAATTAATTCCTTCTGTCAATACTCCTGACTGTGTTGATGAAGTAGCTTCAGGGGTTGGTTCTAATGTGGGTTCCAGACTACCTGACGGAGACGCAGGAATTCCGGAGGGAGTTGCAGACTCAGTAGCGGAATCCGTGGAAACAGGAAGCCTTCTGAATATTCCTGTTGCCTTTCCGGGAATGACATGCACTCTTCTTGCCAGAATTCCACTACCTGTTGCCTCACCCACTGCAGCAATTCTATTCCCCACATTAACATCTGCAATCGAACCGTCCTCTATTCCTTTAATCTTAAACAGGGTTGCAGAATCTGTAAATACAATATTAGTCCTATCCCTGTGAATTTGGTGAGCAATATTTATTGTACTACCGTCAATACTTAAGACCACACCTTGTATTGCTCTCCTTTTTGATTGTCCGGAAGTAGTAGCTTCTTTAACAAAAATCTTCAGAACTTTACCTATCTTCCCTTCTTTTCTACCTGCGCTATCAGTACTTACAAGTGCAACTGTATCATCTTTTCTAATAGAAGAGGTACTACCCTTACCTCTATTTATTGAAGAACCTCTGTTATTCTGATGAATAACTTCTGTATCCTCATCAACATCAGCTTCTATTTTTTTATTTGTCTTATTCTCTTCAATTGTAATTTTGTTTGGATTTACTTCTTTAACTTCACCTACAGAAGCATTTCCATGAGAGTTAGATGAAGGATTACTGTTTGAATTGCCACCAGCATTCCCGGAATTTGAATTTTCTGATTTTGCGTATGCACTTCCTGCAAATAGCACAAAAGTTAAAATTACAGAAATAATTATTTTATCCATATTAGTTTGAACTATCATTAACTACATCTAAAGCTAGCGTTTTCTCGTCTCCGTTTTCAGCAAAAGCAGTTACTGTCAATGTATTTATCCCCCCTGCAAGCATAATTTCACCTTCAAAATTTCCATATAAGTCAGCCTCCACAGAGTTTTCATTTTCATCAGTATAGATAACTACTGTTGCATTTGGGGATGTTTTCCCTTTAACTAAAATTTTATTATTAACAGTTATTGTTCCTGAATTTGGACTTTCCAAGGTAAGCTGGAGGAGGGAAGTTTGAAATGTTGGAATAGCAGGTGCCTGATAAGTAGATTTATAATAAATAACAGCAAATATTCCTAAAGCTAGTAAAACTAAAACTAGAGCTATAATTGGAACAACTCCCTTTTCATTATTCTTTCCCATTAATTATTTATCCCACAGTATATAGTACCTTGTCAATCCTTCGGCTTTGATTTGGGTAATTCCATTTGATGCAGAAAGAACCCTAGTGTGTTAAATTAAAAATACAATATGGCATACTTTTTGCTAACCTTAAATCTCGCAGTTTTAATATTAAGCTTTTACCTTTTTTTTACAAGGAATAAATTAAAAACAGTTCTCACAGAAAAAAACAAATTGGATCGGGAAATTTATTTACTTAACCTTGAAAAAATAGCACTAGATGGAGTTTTGCAAGCAATTGACGATGGAGTCATTATTACTAGTATTGATGGAAATATAGAAATGGTTAGTAAAAAAGCTCTCGATCTTCTGAAAGCTGATCTTTCGCATTTAAAGGATAGGCCAATTGACAGTATTATTTCTGTTGATTCCACAAGAAACAAACTATTTACTCAGGATGAGACAAAATTATCTTTAACCACAGGTGAGGTTATTTTGGCAAAAGTGAGCAGTCTGCCGATTTTAACTGAAGGGGAGGTAAGGGGAACTATCTATACTATACACGATATCACCAAGGAAAAAGAGTTTGAGGAAATGAAGCTGGATTTTGTGACAATGGCTGCACACCAATTAAGAACACCTTTAACTCTACTTCGAAGTTACTTATCGGTTTTATCTGGACGAATCTTAACCAAACTTAAAAAAGATGACAAATTATATCTTGACAGATCTATCCAGGGAGCAAATCAGTTGTCATCTTTAATAGAAAATCTGATCAATATAACTCATATTGAAAACAGGCTCTCTATGCAGATAAAACAGCTTCAAATAGCATCTCTGGTAACGGATGTTGTGTATAGCTTAAATGTAATTGGGAAGGAAAAGGGTATAAAAATAAAAATACATAAGGAAGATTCTCTCCCACTTGTTCCTGGAGACCCGTATTTAATTACACAAGTACTAAATAATCTGATAGTAAACGCCATCGAACACAGCAATAAAGGCAGAAATATAGATATTAGCATTAGAAATTCTCCCAATGAAATCACAGTAGATGTGAAAGATTATGGTGAGGGCATACCTTATGAGGCTACCAAACATCTATTTGAAAAATTTTACCAGGCACCAAGTCACCTTGAAGCGGGATCAAAAGGTCAGGGTCTAGGACTATATATTTCTAAAAAAATCATTGAAGCTCACAAAGGCAAAATTTGGGTAAATAGTATCCAAGGAAGAGGGTCTACCTTTAGCTTCTCTCTACCTGCTTACCAAATACATCCACCAAATCAGTTAGGATAATGGCATTTTTTGTATTTTTTTCCAGAGTTACACCAGCATGGGTCGTTGCGGCCTATTTTTCCATGAGGTTTATTCAGTTGTCCCTGGCCTCCGTAAGATTCCTGGGTCACAACTTGTCCACCACGCTCAATAGTTACCTTGGTTTCACCGGGAATCTCCTGGGAACCTATTGGTTCACTTACTATACCCTGCTCTACATTAGACCTTTCTACGCTTACTTTTACACCTATCTCAGCTGCTTCTTGCTCCACTCCAACTTCTATTTCCGGATGAACTTCTTTGGCACCCTCCAAAACTGGAACAGGAGCAAGTACAGATGCCGCCTGAACTGCAACTTTAAAAATTCTATGCACTATTTCAAAATCTATCTCTGCAATTAACTTTTCAAAAAGCTCATATGCCTCTTTCCTGTATTCCACCAGCGGCTCCCGCCCTGCATAACCCCTAAGTCCAATGCCAGATCTTAGATCATCCATAGTATCAAGGTGTTCAATCCAAAGCTGATCAATTGTTGTAAGATATACAAATACCTCCATTTGTCTTGCAAGCTCTACTCCAGCTTTTACTTCTCTCTCTTCGTAAAATCTTTTCGCCAAATCTGATAATAACTTAGCTACCTGGTCTATTGTATCCATTTGTTTTACCTGATCTTCAATTTGTTTTTGAGAATCACTGTCAATTGGAATAATTGAAAAAAACTCCCCTACTACTTTTTTTGCATCAAGACCTTCCACTGAATGCGTAGTTATAAATTTTTCAATTTCTTTGCCTATTTTTTCTAAAATTTCCTCCTTTAAAGTCGTATCTTTGCTTTCTGCAGTTTCCAGAACCTGTTTTCGTACTCCATATATTATCTGGCGCTGCTGATTCATTACATCATCATATTCAACCGTGTGTTTTCTGATATCAAAATTGTGACCTTCGACCTTTTTTTGAGCACCTTCTATGGCCTTCGATACCACCGCGTTCTCTATTGGAACATCTTCAGGCATTTTCAAAAAATTCATAACTCTTGCAACCTGATCTCCACCAAAAATTCTCATTAAGTCATCCTCTAAAGAAACAAAAAATCTGGTTTCTCCAGAATCCCCCTGGCGTCCAGATCTTCCACGAAGCTGATTGTCAATTCGCCTGGATTCATGTCTTTCAGTTCCTATAACAAAAAGTCCGCCAAGTTTTTCCACTCCCTTGCCAAGTTTTATATCAACTCCTCTCCCTGCCATATTTGTTGCAACTGTTACTGCCCCCTTCTCGCCGGCTTTTTCAATAATCTCAGCTTCTTTTTCATGATTTTTAGCATTTAAGAGCGCATGCGAGATCCCTTTTTTCTTCAAGATTTCTGATAAAAATTCATTTTTATCAATAGCTGTTGTTCCAACAAGAACAGGTTGACCTTTCTCATGAAGTTCTGCCACCAAATTTGCAACTGCACTGTATTTTCCAGTTTGAGTTTTAAAAATCATATCTGCGCGATCTTCTCTTACCATAGGTTTATTAGTCGGGATTGTTACAGCATCAAGTTTATATATTTTATGGAATTCCTCTGCCTCGGTTTCCGCAGTTCCAGTCATCCCTGCAAGTTTTTCATACATCCTGAAATAATTCTGGAAAGATATTGTTGCAAGAGTTTCACTTTCCTGCTGAATTTGAACATTTTCTTTTGCTTCAATTGCCTGGTGAAGACCTTCGGAATAGCGTCTCCCAAACATAAGCCTTCCTGTAAACTCATCAACTATAATTACCTCTCCATCCTTAACAACATAATCCCTGTCTTTTAAGAATAAAGCTCTAGCCTTAAGCGCCTCTTCAAGATGGTGAAGCGTTGAAAAATCCTTTTCATAAAGATTATCTACTTTTAGTATTTTTTCAATCTTTAACGTTCCGTGTTCTGTTAAATGTGCGGTTTTTAGCTTTTCATCAATTACAAAATCCGTTTCCGGATTTAAATTCTGAGTAAGTTCTGCAAATTCATAATATTTTTCAGTTGGTTCCTGTGCCGGCCTTGAAATAATAAGGGGGGTCCTTGCCTCATCAATTAAAATAGAGTCAACTTCATCAACTACAGCAAAAAACTGCCCTCTTTGCACCTGATCTGAAAGCTTAAATAGCATATTATCCCGAAGGTAATCAAATCCAAACTCGTTATTTGTTCCATATGTAATATCAGCGTTATATGCCTCCTTTCTGGAAACAGCGCGAAAATGCTGCAGCCTTTTATCATCATGCGTTAAATCTTTGTGCTTTGGATCAAAAATAAATGCCTGTTCGTGAATTATTGTTGCAACTGTTGCACCCAAAGCGTTATAAATAGGACCCATCCAGCCGGCATCCCGGCGGGCCAGATAATCGTTAACTGTTACAAGATGAGTTCCTTTTCCCGTTATGGCATTTAAAAATAGGGCTGGGGCTGCAGAAAGAGTTTTTCCTTCACCTGTTCTTTGTTCTGCAATTTTTCCCTGATGCAAAGTAGCTGCAGCAATAAGTTGAACATCATAGTGGCGCTCACCTATTGTTCTCTTTGCAGCTTCACGCACTGATGCAAATACCTCCGGAAGGAGTACATCCAAACTTTCACCTTTTTCATACCTTTTTTTAAATTCCTCAAATTTTCCTGCAAGCTGTTTTGGGCTAAGTTTAGATATTTTTTTCTCAAGGGAGTTTATTTCCTCAATAAGAGATTTGTATTTCTTAATTTCCCGCTCGTTTGAATCTAAAAGTTTTCCAAATATTCCTAACATAACCTACATATTATATATACTTCTTGACAATTATTCACTATATCTTTTAAACTAACATCAAATCTTAAACTGCCTATGGATCCAAATAACCCTGACCCAAATAAAATTACCCCTCAGCCGGACTTAAATTCAATTCCCTCCAGTGCACCACAAACACCTGATTTATCCTCCACTCCTCCACCTCCACCACCGAGTGCTGCTGATTTACCAGCAATTCCTACGCCAACTGAAACCACACCTCCTGTACCAACCATATCTCCCGATGCAAGTTCATTTTCTGCCCCTACTCAACTTCCGGATTTAACTTCTGCAACGCAGTCGCCAATGTCAGAACCTGCATCTATTGCACCATTTCCAGGTAATCCACAAAACGAATTTGCAACATCAACTTTAACAGGCAATACAGCTGCTGGTACCTCCATGCCGCCGCCTGATACCTCATTCCAGTCTGATCCGGGAGTAATGCCTAACCAAAACCCCTTTGGAGGTGCACCGGAATCCGCCACAGCTGATTTAATTCCTACTCCAACATTTACACCACCTCCATCCCCAGCTGAGACGGGATCTACTGAAAATCCCGCGAACGCTTCTGATTTCAGCACTCCTACCAGCAGTTTTAACTGGTCAGATAATCAAAATGCTGCGGGTACTCTTTCAAATGATCCGTTTAATTTTTCGAATCCTTCCGAATCAAATCCAGCTGAACCTGCACCTTCTGATTTATCACATCTTGTTAATGCATCCGAAGGTATGAATCCTCCTGGACAGGATTCTGCTCCCACACTAGCCCAACCTGAAACTCTTACGCCCGGAGCAGTTACCTCAAATGACGTACCTAATGTTCCAACAGAAGAAAATCATAAAAGTTTTCCTAAATGGATAATAGGAGTGGGTGTCGGTTTACTTTTGGCAGTAGCCGGAGCATCAGCATACTTTATTCTAGGAATAGGAAAAACATCTCTTCAGGGAAGTATCCCGGCTGCAGAAGATAATGTCCAGGCTACAATAGCGCCGCCTATTATCCAACCAACTCTAGTTCCTACAATTGCAATCCCAACCGTAACTCCTTCAGCAGGGGTAAGTTTACCCGGGGGTTCCGGCACCCAAGCCACCTCAGCAGCAGACCTACTCAGACAGAGACAGGGGAGGTAAGCTATAGTAAGTAAAATTTTAAGCTAAACTTTCAAATTAAAAACTTCTTTCGCGTTCTTCCAGAATACTAATTCTTTTTCTTCTTCAGTCATTATTAATTGATTAGAAACTTCTAAATATTCTTTTTGTGGATAAAGTGGCCAATCAGTTCCAAACATACATTTTTTAAATCCAGCAAATATTTTGAAATCTTTTAACTGTCTAATAAACATCTCAACCTCTTCTGGATCTAGCGATTGATATTCAGTAAAGTAACCAGAGAAATCCATATAAACATTCTTATTTTTGGCAACAACAGCTGCACAATCCATTATCCAGGGGTTTCCCGTATGAGCCATAACAATCTTTAGGTTGGGGAAAGTATCTGCTACCTCATCTATAGTTAAAGGATGAGAACTCTTAAGAAGCCCGGGGAATCCCGTTTCCAGCATCCCGGTATGATATATAACTGGAAAATTATAATCCTGGCAAAATTTATAAATAGGGTGCAGTTTAGAATCATTCGCATGGTATTTCTGATATCCCAAATAAAATTTAACCCCTACAATCTTCTTTTCTTTTAAATAGCCAGTCATTTCATTTATCTGCTTATCTATTGAGTCGTTATAATCTATTCTCCCCACCGGTATTAAACGCGGTGATTTCTCACAAACTTTAATTATCTCTTCAACGGTTAATTGCCTATTTTCAGGTTGTTCTTCAAGGGTAATTAAAATAGAATAATCAATTCCAGCTTCATCCATAGAGGCAAGCAAATCTCGCGGAGTCCATATTTTTCCGCCCATTTTGCCTACATGTGTATGTACATCAATAATCATATTTTGTTTATATATTTTAACCAAAAATCTTTGAAAAAGGGGATTGAGAGGGTAGAAAGAATAAATGCAAGTGATGGAACCAGGGCATTTTTGAAAGGCTCAGCTATTCCACTGTAATAAAAGAATACTCCAATTACAATATAAGTTAAAATAGCAATGACAGTTTTTCTAGTCCAAGAAGTTTCCCAAACTTTATCTGATTCAACTTTTTTATTTCTTTCTTTAATTTTATTAATTTCGATTTCCAATTCTTGTATGGTATTCATATTTCCTTCTGCTTTAATGATTTAAATCATTAAAGCACTATGAATGGAAAAGTTTTAGACATTCTTCTCGCATAAAATCAGGAATAAGTGTTGGACTTGGTATTGATCTCTTAAATACATAACTTGCCGGTATATCAATTGTTCTCCATCTCCAGTTATGATTGCCATTTTTTATGGCATATTCTTTCATATCTTCTAATCTGGCCCCTACTACCACAAATGGAATTTGTGCCATTGAGATAGCCCCGGCACACATTGGACATGGCTCATGGGTGGTGTAAACCACACAATCTGTTAAATGCCTATATCCTAATAGCTTTGATGCTCTTTCAATAACAATTTTTTCAGCATGTGCAGTGGCAAGCTGATTACGTCTAGTTCTGTTCCCAGAAGCAATCACCAATTTGTCGTTCTTTATAATTACTGAACCGACAGCATAATCACCATCTGCTCTTGCCCCTTGAGCTTCAGCTATTGCCATTTCCATAAAATCTGTTAGTGGAGTATATCTTTCATTACTTATCATGTTTTTTGGGCAGGATTTCTGAAAAACCGGTATATTTTTGTAAAATTTCCGGAATTTTAATTGAACCATCTTCTTGTTGGAGATTCTCTAAAAGGGCAATTAAAATTCTAGGGGAGGCGAGTACTGTATTGTTTAAAGTGTACACAAAATGCGTTTGACCGCTCTTTGTTTTGTATTTAAGGTTTAATCTTCTGGCTTGCCAGTCAGTAAGATTTGAATTCGAATGAGTTTCGCCGTATCCCTCACGAGATGGCATCCAGGTTTCTATATCATTCATCCTATATTTTCCAGCTCCCATATCACCTGTTGATGTTGCAATTACATGGTAGGGGAGACCTAATTCCTGTAATATATTTTCAGAAATTTTTTGCATCTGCTTAAAAAAATCCTCCGACTCCTCCAAATTATTTCTACATATAATTACTTGTTCAACTTTATCAAATTCATGCACTCTATACAGTCCCCTTGTATCCCGTCCATAATCACCTATTTCTGATCTATAACAATGAGTTAGTGCACATACTTTAATAGGTAATTCTTCTTCCAGTAAAGTTCTATCCATAAAATAAGCTAGCAGTGATGGTTCTGAAGTCCCCGCAAGATACAGAGGATTTCTAACCTCTTCTCCGCTTGCAAGTTTCTCAGGATTTCCAATTTGATATGTATTATCTTTTCCGAATGGAATATGCCCGCTGCCTATCAAGGCTTTTTCATGAACTAAAGTTGGCGGGATTAAAGGAGTAAAACCTTCGTCCACTATCTTATCAAAAGCAAAGTTAAGAACTGCCAGGTGCAGAATTGCTCCTTGATTCTTTAAATAATAGCCTCTGAAACCTGAAGTTTTTACTCCAACTTCTGTATCAATAATATCCAGCAGCCTCCCAAGTTCTAAATGATCTTTTACTTTAAAATTAAATTTTGGAATTTCTCCCCACTTGGAAATTTCTACATTCGAATCGCTATTTGATCCAACTGGAGCGTCATCAGAGGGAATATTCGGAACATAAAGCATTAGACTCTGAAACGTATCTTCCTCTATCTTTAACTCATCTTCCAACCCATCAAGTTGTTCCTTTACTTGTTTACCTTTTTCTATATTCCTGTCTTTTGCAGCAGTATTTCTTTGTTGACGCAAATCATCAACTTTAGCGATTAAATCCCGTCTTTTTTTATCAACTTCCAAAAGCTCATCAATATCAATATCTACGCCCTTATCACTAACAGCTTTTTTTACAATATCTATATTTTCTCTAATAAAATTAATGTCTAACATATTGATAATGTATTAATTTTCAATCTTCGCTTGTAAGATTTATATCTAACATTTACCTCTTCTTCCTTTCGGGACGCAGCATAGGAAATGGTATCACATCTGCAATGGCTGGACTATTAGTCATTACCATAACCCACCTGTCTAACCCCGGACCAATTCCGGAAGTTGGCGGCATACCGTATTCCAAAGCTGTCAGAAAATCTTCATCTAATTTTTGAGCTTCAGGGTTTCCCTCTTTGGCTTTCTTTTTTTCTGCAAGCCAGGCTTTTCTTAGTTCTTCCGGATCATTTTGCTCAGAATAATTTGTCCCCATTTCCATCCCTGCAACATAAATATCAAAGCTTTCCACAAATTTAGGGTTCTCAGTTTTTCTTTTAGCCAATGGATAAAAATCAGCTGGATAATCATAAACAAAAGTAGGCTGAATCAATTGATCTGTACATTTTTTCTCAAAAATCTCAAGCAAGATTTCTCCATCTGTCATAAAATCCTTAACTTCGACCCCCAATTTTTTAGCCAAGGAAATAGCCTTTTCTAGGGTATCTATTTCATAAAAATGAACACCAGTATGACTTTTAAATATATCCACAAGTTTCACTCTATTCCATGGTCTTTTGTAATCAATCAAATTCCCTTGATACTCAAGTTTTGTTTTTCCGAAAACTGTCTTTGCAGCAAACTCAAACATCTCTTCAATCAAATTCATATTGTCCATATAATCTGCATAAGCTTCCATGGTTTCCAGCATAGTAAACTCAGGATTATGATTTCTATCCATACCTTCATTACGAAATGTATGCCCAATTTCAAAAACCTTCTCAAAACCCCCAACAATTAATCTTTTTAAATAGAGTTCATTGGATATTCGAAGATATAAATTCATATCCAGGCTGTTGTGATGAGTTTTAAATGGTCTTGCTCTCGTACCGCCATATATTGGCTGAAGCACTGGATTTTCCACCTCAAAATATCCTTTTTTATTTATTAGAAAATCCCGTATAGCGTTGATTATTTTTGACCTGTGCTCCAAGGTTTGACGAACCTCCGGGTTCATCAGTAAATCTACATATCTTCGTCTGTATCTTTCTTCAACATCTTTTAATCCATACCATTGGCTCGGCAAAGGTCTGGTGGATTTTGCCAAAATCTGAAAATCCCTTATGTCAACTGTTATCTCCCCTGCATTTGTTTTTGTAACTTCACCAGTTACTCCAATAAAATCTCCGATATCTAAATTGGGCAATAAATCATACTTTCCGCCTGCTAAACTATCCTGTCTAAAAAGCAGTTGGATCTTCCCGGATGCATCTTCTATATCCGCAAAGCTAATTTTTCCGTGCGGACGAAGAGATCTAATCCTACCAGCTGCAGATACTTTCTTTCCCATTTTTTTAATAGCATCAGAAATTTTAACCCTGTCAAGATTGGATCTTGAGGGATAAACATTTATCCCGAGCTTTTCTAAATTTTTTAGTTTTTTATACCGTTCTTTCTGTAAATTTTCTAAAGCCATGCCTAAAGTATAACTTAAGTGGAAGCTAATTTAAAGGGGACTTAAAAGTTTAAATATTTGCATTAATAGTTTTCAAGTTACCTTCCAGTTTTTTAAAACTCTCAAGAGCTGTATTCTTTTTAATAAATTCTTCTGCCTGTTTATACGACCCTTCTTTCAAAAGATAAACTAAATCATCCGCCATATCCTCTATTTCAAAAAATATTCTATAAAAATTCGGCCAAGATATGCCGTTATGAACATTAAGTGCACCCTTCGCAAAGTAATCATCAATAATCATCGAATTTCCGATTATATGACTCTCCTTTCCTTTTGTATATTTATACATCATCCAATCCGCTAAAATCCAAAGTATGTGTATGATAATAATTGCTTCAAGTAAAACTTCATCAATTAAACCTTTTATAACTAGATCTTTACCGTGTTGTATTCCCGATACAAAACCATTAGCTTCATCTATAATTCCATATAAATCATTTAACCTGTTCTTACCGCTACCATATTGATGTAGTTGCAAAGAAAATTCATAGAGACAAATGTTATAAAATGCTGCTTTAAATAAAAGTTCTTTTGAATATCTCGAAGCAAATCTTTTTTCAAAAATTGATTGAAAAATAGGATATAGAAGTTTTTCAAATTTATATTCAAGTTGAGATTTATAGAATACTACTCTTGATCCATGTTCTTTTAGAAAATCTACTTCCAAAGGGTAAAATTCTGCAGAAAATAGCACCTCGGATAAATATCCTGAAGTTATCAGTATATCTTCAACAAATATATGAACACCTTTTTTTGGAATATCTGTTGAGTGATTCTTCTCAGAACTCATTTTTGCAGAAGAATACAAAGCGTTTTTTAATTTATCTACTTCTTGAGACTCGATTTTATCTATAAATCCGACAAATCCCTGATAAGCTCTTTTTTTAAAAAATATTTTATCCTGATAAGGTTCAAAAGGTCCAATGTAAAAATCAATATCTGTATTTCTTACCAAAAACCAAGCCTTATCTGCTTCTTCATATGTTCCATCACGAAGTGCTTTTGCCCGAGTCAAAATATATTTTTTAAGTGTAGCATTTGTACAAATATTTCCAGCCTGTTGTAATTTCTCTGAAATTGGAGTAAGTAAATCTTCGTATGCCTCATGATAGGGAATTGCTTTAAAATTATTTTCTTTACCAGTTACAATAAAGTATGGTGACAAAATTTCAGGTGTGTTCTTTGATGCTGCTTGCAGTTTTTCCTTACTAACACCTTTCGGGTAGAAACCCCTTTTCATTTGATCCTCATAAACTTTACTGGTAAGTAAAACTGCCTGTTCTAAAAGTTTGACAACCCTCTTATTATTCAAACTTAGTTTTTTTGACACTTTAAATGTTCTTGTTATCATTTTATCTCCAAAACTTTGCATTTGTACCTTACTATAGGCGTTGTTACCTCAACACTTTCTCCAGGTTTTGCACCAAGAAGAGATGAACCAAGTGGTGATTCATTAGAAATTCTTTTTTTCGAAGGATCTGCTTCAACTCTACCTACAATTGTAAATTCATCTTCTTCCCCATTCATCTCTATCACTACAGTTGATCCTATTACTACAAAATCGCTTTTGGGGACATCTTGTATAACTTTTGCGTCTTTTAATATATTCTCAAGTTCTGCAATCCGGTTTTCAACGAGCGTCTGTTCCTCCATTGCAGCATCATATTCGGAGTTCTCAGTTAAATCCCCGTATTCACGGGCTTTTTGAATTCTTTCCGCTACTTCCCTTCTTTTTTGCCCTTTAAGAAGCGCAAGCTCAAGCTTTGCATCAGATAATCCTTTTGAAGTAACGTAAACACTCTTAGAACCTCGCCTTACAGGATGTAAGTTTTTTTGTGTATTTTTTGCCATTTATGTTTAAAGCCTTATTTTCTAATTACTCTCTACATTATATACCCAAACACCAAATCTCAAGTCGCTATATTCTAATGATACTTAAGCTAAATGTCAATCGAAAGTAATGAGGGTTACAAAGTAGCGCGTATGGGAGTTGAACCCATGATTTTCGGAATGAGAATCCGACGTCCTAGACCACTAGACGAACGCGCCGTGGCAATAGTATACTTGATTTTTACTATCTATTTCAATTACAATGTAGCTATGAATGCACAGAAAAAAATTCTTCTTGTTGAAGACGAAGCCTTAATCAGAGAACTCTACGCAAGGCAACTCACAAAAGCCGGGTTCACGGTTAAACCTGCAGCAACTGGGGAAGATGCTGTTAAATTTCTAAAAGCTGAAACATTTGACGTTATACTTTTAGATATAATGCTTCCCGGAATAAATGGCTTGCAGGTTTTAAAAGAATTTAAAGTTTCCAATCCAAATTCTCCTGCAGTAATTGTACTACTGACAAATCTTGGACAGGATTCAATTATAAAAGAGGGGTTTGATCTCGGAGCTTCAGCTTATCTTATAAAAACCTCATACACTCCGGATCAAATAGTACAGGAGGTTCAAAGTATAATTTCGGGAAAGCCTAGTGGCGGCAATCAACCCCCAACACCTGCTGCCTAATTTAATAGGCGGAACTTTATCTATTAGCTTAATTTAATATTTTCATACCTAAAATATACACTTATATGTATCAGTGTATATTGTCAATCCGGATTATCTATACCCCACGCTTTTTAAGTTTCCTATACTGCATATCTAACTCTTCTTTTATATCTCGATCACTGGACGCTTTACTTTTTAAGTTCTGTTGGAATTGTTCTAGTCTTTTATCTTCCTTCATTTTAAGTCCAGATGAAACATAGTACGAAAGTATCGTCGGCAAGCCGTAGCCCACGCCCGGAGTTCTCCTTGGAATAGGAATTTTTTCTCTCTCGGGAAGCTTTTTTATAACTTTCTTTAAACCTTCTCCAGCATTATCCAACCATATCCTCACCTTAGTAACTGTGGCATAGCTGCAATGCAGTTCACTCACAATGTCTTCATGTAATTTTCCATTAAGAAGTAACTTTGCAACACGCAGTCTTTTGGAAAGAATTTTAACTTCATCCTCAGTTAAAAGATCCTGAATTCAAAGTGCAGAATCTAAAGGATTATTTGCAAGGGCAAAAGCATTAATTAGATCGAATACTAAATCCTGCTGATAATCAGTAGAGAATTTATCCAAACCCTTTTCTTTATAAGTAAAATAATTAAACTTTCCCATTGATTATAAGCACCTGCTTCGTGCTTCGCATTAAAATATTATAGCTCGCACTCGCAGAAGCTGTTAATTTTCTTCGAGAATTATACACCTATACGTATAAGTGTATAATTTGAGATGCGGATTGTCAAGATCGAATAGATCAAAATAGAATACGCTACGGATAGAACGTAGCTGGAATAGAAATTATAAAGTACTTGTTAATAATTCACCGTCTTCTGAAATTTGAAATCTATATCTAACCGTACTCTCAACCGAAGGATATTTTTTAATATGTTTTTCAACATCACAAATTGCTCCAAGTATACCTTCACCATTCAAACCTCGGAACTTGTCATACGCAAATCCTTCATTTAGAGGCTTGTAAGGTAATTTTATCTTTTCAGCTGTTTTTTCCAAAAAATTATCCCTTGCACAAAATGAACAATGTGCTTCTATCCTTTCAATCCTGACAGCCCCGGCTAATCTGTCATCCATCCTTCCTGTAACATATACATCTCCAATTGCCTCAAGAAAAGCCACCCAGCTTTTTTCCTGAACGTCAAAAGCTGTCTCATTACAACCCATTAGTATGCCTGCATTAGTATGTTCAAAATAAATTCCTTCCCAATTTCCAGGAGAAAATTTTGGGGCTTCAATGACTTCCCCTGCCCTTTTGTATACTAAACCATTTTCAGAAATTCCACTATGGCACACTAAAACCGGGGACTCAACCGATAAACCATGTTCAGAGGAAGCTTTATAAGGAGTTAATAAATCAAGATGTTTAAAATAAATCCCATTACCCAGTTTATCTTCTTCTCTGGGTATTATCCTCCAACTTCTTTCCTGCATAAGTTTATTATAGCACTTCAGTCAGTCTCACTTTGTGAGGGTGAAAAATATTCTTCCCAAAGAAATTCGGGCTTTGGATCGTGATTTAGCGTGCCATAACGAGTTTTTATAGCTTCTAACGACCTCTCTGCAAACGGAATCTCGCTAACTGATTCCATAAAGTAGTATAAATCAACAATAAAAGAACGGTCAGATTGTAGCGCGGTAATCGCAAGCGATACAGAAATTGCGCTGAGGTTTTCATTCTGGGAATGTTCTTTTTCAGGTCTATCATCTTCAGCAAGATGAATTATCAACCTGGATCTATTTAATTCATCTTTTGCACTACTTAATCCCATCCATTGAAATCTTCTTGATTCTTTTACCGCATCATAAAAATCTTGCGCCAATCTGTGGACTCGCGAATCGTTTACTACATTAGTAGCTTCCACAAAACCCTGATTTTGTACAGATTCTGACATATTTTATTTCAAAAATGGAACCAAAAGTAAAGCCACTATGTTAGCAACCTTTATCATAGGATTGATAGCGGGTCCAGCGGTATCCTTATAAGGATCGCCCACGGTGTCACCCGTAACCGCAGCTTTATGGGCATCACTACCTTTCCCTCCGAGCTTTCCGGATTCTATATACTTTTTAGCATTATCCCAGGCAGCTCCTCCTGTTGTCATAGAAATTGCAACAAATATACCTGTTATTATAGTTCCCATGAGCATTCCTCCGAGCGCTACAGGTCCAAGTAAGAATCCAACCAAAACCGGAGCCAAAACCGGAATCAAAGCCGGAATTAACATTTCTTTTTGTGCGGTAGCAGTTACAATAGAAACGCAAGCCGCGTAATCAGGCTTTGCAGTCCCTTCCATAATACCTTTAATAGATTTAAACTGTCTCCTTACCTCTGTAACAACAGCCCCTCCTGCTTTTCCGACCGCTTCCATCGCAAACGCACCAAAAAGGTAAGGCAAAGATCCTCCAATAAAGAGTCCTGCTATAACATTCGGGTCTGATAACGAAAAAGTCAAAGTCTTTCCAATAGCTGCAAACTCCTCAGAATAAGCTGCAAAAAGTACTAAAGCTGCCAAACCGGCTGATGCAATTGCATAACCTTTTGTCACAGCTTTAGTTGTATTTCCAACTGCATCCAAAGGATCTGTAATATCTCTAACCTTTTGAGGCAACCCTGCCATCTCAGCAATTCCGCCCGCATTATCAGTAATTGGCCCAAACGCATCTATTGCAACCACAATCCCTGCAAGCGAGAGCATTGCAACTGCAGCAAGAGCTATCCCATAAAGTCCAGCCAGAGCAAAACTAATTAAAACTGCTGCAGAAATAAGTATTACAGGAAGAAATGTTCCTTTCATAGAAAGTGCAAGCCCTGCAATTACGTTGGTCGCATGACCTGTAATCGAACTCTCAGCCAGTTTTTTTACCGGGCTATACTGCGTACCAGTATAATATTCAGTAATAATTACCATACCAGCAGTAACCAGCACTCCTACTATACAGGAAAGAAAAAGATTAATTTCAGGGAAAAAACCATTACCTCCCATTAAGCTGTTTGTTACAAAAAGGAAAAATGCTGCGCACAAAATACTAGTTATAATTAATCCTTTATAAAGAGCCCCCATTATGTTTTTATTTGAAATTCTTACAAAAAAACTTCCTATTATTGATGCAAAAATAGCAGATCCAAGAAGAACAAGAGGATAGAGTAACACGCTTTTTGAACCAGGGAAGTTTAAGTTTCCCAGAATCATTGCAGCAACCGCTGTTACAACATATGTTTCAAAAATATCAGCTGCCATTCCTGCATCATCTCCAACATTATCCCCGACATTATCTGCTATAACTGCAGGATTTCTTGGATCATCTTCTGGAATACCCGCTTCAAGCTTACCCACCAAATCAGCACCAACATCTGCTCCTTTTGTATAAATTCCGCCCCCCAGTCTGGCAAAAACAGAAATCAATGATCCTCCAAAACTAAGCCCAATTAAAGCTTTAATATCTCCACCGCTATATTGATAAAATCCGTATACAGCCCCCAAAGCAAGTCCTACAACCAAAAATCCGGTAACTGCACCGCCTTTATATGCCAGGTTAAATGCCGGGGATAACCCATTTTTTGCAACCTCAGCAACTCTTACATTAGCTCGAACAGCAACAGACATACCTATAAAACCGGCAAGAGCTGAAAGAATTGCTCCAACTAAGAATCCAAGGGCAGAATTTTGCCCAAGAGTAAAGTAAATCAAAGCTGCAAGTACAATAGCAACTAGTGAAACCACCATATATTGGCGGGAAAGATATGCAGAGGCTCCTTCTTGTATCGCCTTTGCAATCTCCTGCATTTTTTCATCTCCAGCAGGACGTCTTAAGATTTCAGCAATCAACCATAAACCATAAATCAAACTGGCTCCAACAGAACCCCATATTATTTCATTTACATAGCTTGTTATAAAATCCATATTGCCTTATCATTTCCCTTTCTTTTTTGTCATTCCCACGCCCGCTTCGCCGACTCAGCGAGGCGAGAAAGCAGGAATCTATATTATGATAAAATCTTTTAGCCAGAAGTACAAGAGGTAATTTACACTATGAGACTTCGGAAGTCAAGAGGCTGTGTTAGAAACCCACTTTTTTGACCGATTCTTCATGTATTTTCAATGATTCTTCAAATCTTCCCAAATGTTTAATAGCCAAATCAGATAAGAAATATTTATCTCCATCTTGCCTAAAAACCTTACAACGAGTAAACAAGTTTACTTCATGTCCAATTTTTTCTATAGTAAAAAGATCGCAAAATCGTGCTATATTCCCTTTAGGGCTTTTTTCCAGCTCCTGACGAATCATACTATCTGCAATCCACGGGACATCTACCCCTGAATAACCCGCATTAATAACAGCCCTAATCATAAATGCAAGATGACTATTAGATATTGTTGTAAGCATCATATTTAAAACAAGTTCGTCATCTGACTGTTCTACAATCCTTTTGGGCGCTGAGGAAAATATTTCTTTCATTGCTAAATATTACCACATCAGATCTAATTGTCAAATCAAGCCAATGCTGGATGGGGGGTTATTGGGACTCTTTTTGGCGAAGCTGCAACCGGAGGTCTGATAAGTGCAACTTTTAGTACGTCCTCCATATGTTTAACCCAAATAAACTTTAAATCACTAAGCACATAGTCCGGAATATCTTCCAGATCTTTCTCGTTATCAGCCGGGGCTATAACAGTTTTCACTCCAGCTCTGTGTGCTGCCAGAACTTTCTCTTTAAGTCCGCCTATCTCAAGCACCCGACCACGAAGAGTTACTTCCCCGGTCATTGCAATCTCACGCCTGACAGGAATTCTTGTAAATGCGGAGACTATTGCCGTTGTTAGGGCAATTCCTGCAGAAGGTCCATCTTTTGGAGTTGCTCCTTCCGGGACATGAACGTGAATATCAAATTTATGGAAAAATCTTTCCGGAAGCCCAAGTTCACGCCAGTGCGAGCGAACAAAAGAAACCGCAGCCTGACCAGACTCCTTCATGACATCACCAAGATGTCCTGTTAGCTGCAAAACTCCTTTCCCGGGCATAAGAGTTACTTCAATAAATAAAATCTCCCCTCCTGCTTCATTCACAGCAAGACCTGTTGTCATTCCAACTGTATCTTCAATTTCTGTAAGCTGGGGCAAAAACTTAATTGGACCAAGATATTTTTGTACATCTTTTGCTTTGATTTTAAACCCCAGGGCTTTATCTCCTTCTGCAATTTTCCTGGCAACTTTCCTCATAACCGCTGAGATTTCCCTCTCAAGACTTCTTACTCCAGCTTCTCTTGTATACTGCTGAATAATAGTTTTTATTGCAGCGTCTTCAAACTCAACCTTACTTTTACTGAGTCCATGTGATTCAAGAAGTTTTGGAACAAGGAAGCGCTTTGCAATATGAAATTTCTCTTCCTCTGTATATCCCGGATATCTAATAACTTCCAATCTGTCACGAAGCGCCGGCGGGATTGTATCGAGGATATTTGCTGTTGTTATAAACATAACATTAGATAAATCATAAGGGACTTCCAGATAATGATCTGAAAAAGCATTATTTTGTTCCGGATCAAGCGCCTCCAAAAGCGCCGCTGAAGGATCTCCTCTAAAATCCGCGCCAACTTTATCTATTTCGTCAAGCATGAAAACCGGATTAACAGCTTTTATCTGTTTTATACCTTGAATTATTCTACCCGGCATTGATCCTACATAAGTTCTTCTATGCCCTCTTATTTCCGCTTCATCCCGAATTCCCCCTAAAGAAACTTTTACAAATTTTCTATTTAAAGCCCTTGCAATTGATTTTCCGATAGAAGTTTTACCCGTACCCGGAGGACCGGCAAAACAAAGTATAGGCCCTCGCATTTTCCCTGACAGTTTGTGTACTGCCAAATATTCCAGAATTCTCTCTTTTACTTTTTTTAATCCATAATGATCCTCATCCAATATACCTTCTGCTTTTTTCAAATCTACGGCTTTTTTATCTCCGTTTTTCCAGGGAAGCTCTGTTAACCATTCAATGTAGTTTCTAATGTAACCTGCCTCAGGATTATATGCGGACATTTTTGCAAGCCTGTGAAGTTCTCTGTGTGCTTTTTCCAAAACATCCTTCGGCATTCCTGATTTTTTTATTTTAAGCTCAAATTCTTTAACTTCATTATCTTCTGGTTTCTCACCAAGTTCTTCTTCTATGCTTCTCATCTGTTCCCTAAGTATTGCTTCTTTTGTCAACCTGGATACCCGCTCTTGAGTCTGAGATGAAATTTTATGAGAAATTTCCTGAATCCTTATTTCTTTCGCAAGTAGTTCTGAAACTCTCTGCAGCCTATCTGCAGGAGAAACAGTTTCAAGAAGCTGTTGTTTATCTATTGTCTTAAAATCTATTGATTGGGCAACGGTATTTACCAGCTGATGGGGATTATCACCATATGTGAAAAGTGACCAGTTTGCCATACCAATGCTTGCCGGGTCAAACATAGGGTTTCCCACAAGATCAATAAAATGCTTAACCTGATCTCTAACAGTTCTACTTAAAGCTTCTATCTGCTCATTTTTTTCATAAAGTTCAGGGATTTCTTCAATCTCAACTTCAAGGTAGGGTTCAGTCTGAACAAACCGTTTAATATAAACTCTGGCTATTCCTTCTGCAGAAAGTGTATATTCCCCACCCGGATTTTTAACCACTCTCCGAATTAGACAAACAGTTCCTACACTGTATAGATCTTTTTCACCCGGTTCTTCAATTTTTGAGTTTTTTTGAGCAATAAATAAAATTAGTTTATCTGAATTCCACGCCGCATCCACTGCAGCTTTGGATTTTGCTCTGCCTGAAATAATAGGAACAGAGTTTCCCGGAAAAATAACTGTATCCCGCAGGGGACCCACAGGAAGAGTTGATTTTAATTTTAATGGTTCGCTGGTGATCATTATATTTTAGCAGTTTACTACAAAGACTGCTAAAAGTCAAGCCCCTTTTTAGCCAGAATTCCTTGTCTGTATGGATGTTTAATTTCTTTCATTTCGGTTACCAAATCTGCATATTTTATTAAGGAGTTTGGTAATTTGTGACCCGTTAAGACTAGGTCAAGATTTTTCGGTTTATCTTTAATGAGCCTTATTACCCTCTTAAGAGGTAATATCTTCGATTTAAGCATACCAATTATCTCATCTGCTACAATTATATCCCACTTACCAAACATAACTTCATTATATAAAAGATCGAAAGTTTTAGAAGCAGCCTTTTTGTGTTCAGTTAAAGGCAACCTGTCACCTAAAATCTTTATAAATCCTTTACCTCCCTGAATAATCTTAGCATATGGGGATAATTTTTTTATTCCAACAAGCTCACCTGTAAACCAAATTTTACCAAACTGGATAATTAAACATCTTTTTTTATATCCCACTGCGCGGAGCACTAAACCCAGTGCAGCAGTAGTCTTACCTTTACCTTCCCCTGTATAAATTATAACTAACCCTTTTTCCTGTGGATCTAACATGAGCCCATTCTAACATATGGTTTTCGTTTGCAACTCCCGAAGTTGTTTAGATTGAAACTTCGGGAGTTGCAGTGTATAATATATACATGCCAATACGTACCACTCCTTTTGCCAATGATTATTTTTACCATATCTACAATAGGGGAGTTGAAAAAAGAATTACTTACCTAGATGATAGGGATTTTAATCACTTTCTAAAAATATTAAATTACTATAGATATTCTGATCCTAAACCAAGTTTCTCAAAAACTACAGAAGAACAATTAAAGAGTGTTGAGAAAAACGAAAGAATAGTGGAAATCATATGTTACTGTCTTATGCCCAACCACTTCCATTTATTACTTAAGCAGCTAAAAGAGGGTGGTATTTCTGAATTCATGCGAAAAATCAGCGATGGACACACCAGGTATTTTAATACTAAACATAGTCGAGTCGGACCATTATTCCAAGGAACTTTTAAGGCAGTTCTAATTGAAACTGACGAACAGCTTCTGCATGTGTCAAGATATATTCACCTAAACCCCGTAGTCTCCCTTCTAGTCAAAGATTTAAAGGGTTACAAATGGTCTTCTTACCCTGAATATATTGGAAGTAGAAATCATAAACTAATTAGTAAAGAGGAGATATTAAATTTTTTCAAGGATGCTAAAGAATATGAGAGGTTTTGCCTGGATCAGATAAGTTATGGCATAGATCTCGAACGCATCAAACATAAATTGTTAGACGGAGAAGAATAGCTAGGTTGCAACTTCTAGGTTGCAACTTCGGGAGTTGATTACGCAGCAACATCGGGAGTGGAATTTTATTGACAAAACTCTCGTCTTAGAATTTGCAAGTTTATAGCTTCTTATGATATATTTTGAATATGGACGCTGAAAGAATTTTTAAAGAGACCAAGGAAAATCCAATTTTGCATCCAGAAGTCACGCCGACTCCTGAAACTCCAGAAATATCAATTCCAACCTCTATAAGACCAACCATTGTTCCTCAAGCCCCTATTCCAACACCAACCAGAGGATCCGAAGCTACACCAATACTACCTACACCCACTAAAATTGAAAAGTAGCCTGGTTTCAAAGATTAACACATACTATACCCGCAGCTATAACATTTCTTACATCCTTCTTCATAAACAAACGCTGCCTGACCGCAGTCCGGGCAAAGATCTATATACGTTGAAGCTGAAGGCTGTATTCCATCATTACCATTAAACGTAAGATTAAGCGGTATAGGCTCAGAAGTAGAGTCATCCCAAACACTTTCGTTGATAGCCAAATCCTCAGATAAAGCTTTGGCAATTGCATCTGCTAAGCTCATAACTCTTGATTTTCCAAATCCTACAGTAGACGCTCCTCCAATTCCCCGAAGCTGTGAAACAATTTTTTGTGCAATAGTTTTTGGATCTACCGCCTTTGAAGAACGGGCTATCTTTAGAGATAAAGACACAAGTCTCCCCATAGCTTCTGCGTCTGCCATTGTATGCATACCTCCTTTGCCTATTGTCACAAAAACTTCAAACGGCTGATCCCCGCTATCGCGGTTGATGGTAATAAATCCCTCACCTACCGGAGTCTGCATCTTATATGTTCTTCCACGAAGTACCATTGGTCTGCTCGCAACCGTATCTTGTGATTCTAATTCTGCAACAGATTCCTCTGTTTTTGACTTCAGAGTCGAAGAAACATTCAAAACCTGAGTTGTTTTAGATCCGTCCCTGTAAACTGTAATACCATTACAGCCAGTTTCCCATGCCATTAAATAAGCAGTTCTAATATCGTCAACTCCGGCTGAGTTTGGCAAGTTAATAGTTTTAGAAACAGCATTATCGGTAAATTTTTGGAAAGCAGCCTGCATTTTAACATGCCACTGGGGCTCTATTTCTCCTGCAGTAACAAAAACTTTTTGCCACTCCACAGGAACTTCTTCAATTCCATTTACAGAACCATGATCCATGACCTTTTTAGCCAAATCTTCCGACCAAAAACCCTGCTCTCTGGCAACTGTCTCAAAACTCTGATTGGCAATAGTTAAATATCTCATCTCCATACCGGTTTTACCTCCGTCACCTTTGGCACGGTGAATATAAGCAAGAGCAAAAACAGGTTCAATTCCGGAGGAACAGTCAGCAATAATTGAAATAGTTCCGGTTGGAGCAATGGTTGTAATTGTTGAATTTCTGATGGGTTTCCCGGAAGAATAGGCATAACAAGTCTCTCTCCCCTTAAAACTTGGGTGGTTTTTATCAGCATAAATTGATTCTTTCCAGAGAGGGAATGGTTCTCGAACTTCAGCAAGTTCCTCACTCATCTTATGACCTTCATCATTTATAAACTGCATCACTTTTTCAGCTAATTTCAGTGCTTCTTCAGAATTATAGACAATTTTTAGCTTAAACAGCATATCTGCCCAACCCATAACCCCAAGTCCAATCCTCCTTACTTTATGAACCTGATCATAAATTTGTTCTACAGTATAAGGGTTAGTCTGTACTACATTATCCAAAAAATGCACAGCTTTTCTTGTATATTCGCGCAGAGCTTCCCAGTCTACTCCGGATCCATCCGGCAATACGGATTTTCCTAAATTAATAGAGCCTAAATTACAAGCATCCCATGGCCAGAGCGGCTGTTCGCCGCAGGGGTTTGTAGATTCAATCAATCCGAGCGATGGAACCGGATTGGCAGGCGAGTTATTAATTCTGTCTATAAAAATA
>Ga0155900_112_pt2 | contig 30800 bp, 30 predicted proteins | sample RifCSPlowO2_01_FD_107554 | JGI IMG/M metagenome (GOLD analysis project Ga0155900, IMG submission 107554) | Candidatus Daviesbacteria bacterium RIFCSPLOWO2_01_FULL_37_10
CATTGGGTGTATACATACTCAACCTGCCGCTTTGGTTAAAGATGTTTTAAAATTCATGATTGGAATTTCGGGTGGAATTGCACTTTTACTTATGGCTCTTGGGGCATTTGAAATGATTACCTCTGCAGGAAATCCGGAAAGTTTAAAAGCAGGTCAAGACAGGTTTACTCAGGCCATAATTGGGCTGTTATTTGTAATTTTCTCAGTCCTTTTACTTCAGCTTATTGGAGTTGATATACTGGAAATACCGGGATTTGGAAGATGACATTATACACAATAAATCAGATATTTTGAAGTGAGAGGTGAGAAGCGAGAGATTGGATGTTTAGAAGTTGGAAGTGAGATGTGGGATATTGATTCATTGATTGTTTGATATCTTGATAGATCAAATATTCAAGTTATCAAGTATTCAAGATCAAGAATATCCCACCTCCCATTTCAAGAATTCCATACTAACCACCTCCCATTTCAAGAATTCTAAATTATGAACAAATTATCTCTAACTCTCCCTGGCTTTGATCCTTCTGGTTTCCAGCGGATTGACAATCCTCCTGATTTAAAATTCTCCGGATCTCGGGCAAATCTCGGAGCTGTTTTAACAGATCTTTTCAGTATTGTTATAACTTTGGCTTTTTTTCTTGCATTTTTCTGGCTTGTTTGGGGAGCTTTTCAATATATAACTGCCGGAGGAAATAAGGAGGGACTCGCCAAGGCGAGAGCAAGGATTACCTGGGCAATAATCGGACTAATACTTATAACTGCCGCCTTTTTAGTTGCCCAATTTGCACAGCAGATTATATTACCAAGAGGAGGAACGCCACTTTTATGATAGGCTACAGGCTACAGGCACTAGTTTACAGTTTATTATTGTTTCTGCTGTTGCCTGCTGCCTGTTGCCTGCTGCCTGTTAATGCTGCCGTTGACATTGGTGCCCAATATGGCTTTGGAGACATTCTTACCCTGGGCGAAGGTGTTACCAGATTAGTAAGACCTACATTTTCCATTGCAATAGCACTCGTGATAATATATTTCCTAGTCGGTGCTTTTAAATTTTTAACTTCAGCCGGGGAAAAGGAAGCTGTTGCAGGCGCAAAAGAGATGATAACACACGCAATAATTGGATTTATGATCTTAATCTTTGCATTCTTAATTTTACAATTTGGACTCTCTTCTATTTTTGGAATAGAAGGATTGCAGATATTTAGCTTTGCGGAAGGAACACCATGAAAACCCCACTTGTCATCCTGAACTTGATTCAGGATCTATTGAAGAGATGCCGAAATAAATTCGGCATGACGTATGTGTTGTTAGCCCAAGATCCAAGAAGTGTTTTTGGAACAATTAAGGCTCCAAATGAAATCTTGCCTCTTATTCAAAAAGGAGGTGAGGGAGCCGGAGGAATAAGTTTAGTCTTAAATAATTTAATAACCCTGATTTATATTTTTGCAGGAATATTTTTTGTTTTTATGATACTTTGGGGAGCTTTTCAGTGGTTAACTTCTGGCGGGGAAAAAGAGGCAGTTGCAGCAGCCCGTGGAAGAATTACTAATGCAGTTATTGGTATAATACTCTTTGCAGTTGCATTTGCAATTATACAAATAGTTGGAACTTTTACAGGATTTACATTTTTTACGCAGTAAATACTCACTTGACAATGAATTTATAATCTGTAAAGATTAAATTAGCAATGAAAAAAATAGCAATAATTTCTTTAGCTTCGGGCTTCTTTGCCTTTGCAATCTTTAATTCAGCTCTTGCTCAAGTTAACCCGAATCCTAATAATATTACTATTGCCAATCCCGGAGTAGGTTATACAAATATATCCGATTTCATTAATGCAGCTGTCCGCCTGGCTTTTATAATAGCTCTTATTGCAGTATTGGTGATGCTTGTTTGGGGCGCAATTCAGTGGATTTTCTCAGGAGGAGAAAAAGAAGCAGTTGCAGCTGCAAGAGGGAGAATAATCAATGCCCTTATCGGTTTAGCTATTTTAGCAGTTGCCTTTGCAATTGTTAGTCTTGCTGGTTCTTTCCTGGGACTAGACATATTAAAGCCGGGTGGATTTAATATTCCAAGTCCCGACTTTCCAACCCCACCTCTAAAGTAATCTATCTACTCACATTTAATTCCATGTATGTTGTTGATCTCTACCTTTAATTCATGGTAAGTTTAAGTTAGGTATCATTTAATTTCATGAAAAAATTAATTTTTTTACTACTTTTGTTATTTTATCTATACCCCATACCCCATACCCTAAACCCTATCTTTCCTCCCCTTGTTTATGCCTCTCATCCTCCAGAAGATAATACTTTTTGGCAGTATTGTGAGGGTGCAACTAACTCAAGATGGCAAAATGGGTTTTATTTACCAAGCGATCCACCCAATCATATACCTCTTGGGTCTTGTCCGGCTGATACTGATTGCATAGAGGAACCTTTTGGTGAAGACCAGACTGAACAAATTGCAAGATGCCAATCTAGAAGCTCAGGCCCTACACCTACAACCCTGGGGAATTTTGGACCGGATGCTGCAGGACTTACTCAGATTGAAGCAGTATTCTCAAGGGTTATTTCTCTATTCGTAGGCGGTGCATTTGTTGCCTTATTCGTAGTTTTAGTTTGGGCTGGGATTAAATTTTTAACTTCCGGAGGAGACCCAAAAGCTCTGCAGGCTGCAGGACAGGCAGTAACCTGGGCACTTCTAGGTATATTATTTTTGGCAATAGCCTGGCTTGTACTTCAACTTATTGCAGCATTTACAGGAATCGATGCTTTAAAAACATTTGATGTAGGGAAGCTCTGTCTTCCCGGAACAGACCTTGGAACATGTGTGCCAAAATCATCACCAGCCCCAACACCGTAGGGTTGCAAATATACACCCATTTGTTTTACTCTTTAAATATGCCATCTGCCCCTTTAAGCAGTATTAAGTATCATGTATTCCGCCAAAGGCGAGACTCGACTCGCTTCGCGAAGCGAGCAAAGTCGGTAGGTATTAAGGGAATTTGCGCTGTTTTTTGTTTTATTTTCTTTTCCGTAATACTTAATACTTACTACATACTACCTGTTAATGCCCAGGAAACTTCACAAATTCCAGTTTTCACCTCCAGTGCATATCAACCAATAAATGTAAATTCTGTTCCCCCTCAATCTCCTCTCTATGCAAATTTAATGGTAAATAATTTACTCCATGCTTTTTCCTGCCTTATGGCTGGAGCTTCCCCAATGGGTCAACCCTGCGTTGATTACTTAAACGGAGTCCCTGTGATTTCCAGTGTAAACACATCAGGCGGACTTTTGGGAGCAGTTGCAAACCTAAATACCATAGTTATAGCTAATCCGCCTATCAGAACTGGTCAATATTTAGCAACTATTGGGGACTCTTTAGGGCTCGTAAAAGAGGCTAATGCACAAGTTTCCGGTTCAGGTGCAGGAGTCTTGCAGCCAATCTTAAAACTTTGGCAGGTTTCCCGAAATATAGCCTACATAGCCATGATTATAATATTCCTAATAATAGGCTTAATGGTCATGTTCCGTCAAAGAATAAACCCTCAAACAGTAATAACAGCCCAGGCAGCCCTCCCGGGCCTAGTCATAGGTCTCATCATGATCACCTTTAGCTACTTCCTGGCCTCACTGGTAACAGATATGTCTTATGTGGCTACAAATCTTGTAGGCTATTACTTCCAGTCGGCAGGCGCTACAACTAATACTCAATCACTTTCCGCAGTTACTGCCGATAAACCTGCAACAGAAATTTTCTCAACTTTAATCAACGGAGTATTTGGTAGTGACGCTGTAATTAAACTTCCGTTTAATTTGAATCCGGTTATTGTAAGCGGAACAACTACTGTTTATAACAGTTTAGAAGGTTTACCAAAAGACATTATAGACTGGTTAATACGATTCGGAGTTTATTCACTTGGATCAGCAGTTGGGGGATTTTTAGGAGGAATAGGCGGGTTAGCAGGCGGGGTTCCAGGTACTATCTCAGCGCTTTTCGGAGGACCTGCAGGTGGAATACTCGCAAACCTAATTGCAGGTGTAGGAGGATACGGTAACGTTCTCGCTTTATTATTAACATTTGTTGGTGCGTTAATGCTAATTTATACACTATTCAGATTATTAATCAAGCTCATTACAAACTATTTAGCAATTATATTTCTTACCATTACAGCACCTTTTCATTTTTTGGCAGCTAGTCTCCCCGGAAGACAGGAAATTGCAGTTGATTGGATTCGTAATATGCTTTGTAATGTATTAGCTTTCCCGGGGGTGCTTGCAGTATTTTATTTTGTAGCATATTTAATAGGACCACAAAACAGTACTGTTTTTAATATAAGCGGCAGCGCTAATATTGTTGGAGGAAACTCTCTCCCTTTGTTTGGCGGATTAGACATAGGTTTTATCAGAATCCTTTTAGCTTTTGGTGCATTAATGGCAACTCCTACAATTCCTGATATAATATGTAATGCCGTGGGTAAAGTAGGTCGAGAAGGACAAATGATTGAACAGGAATTTAGCCAGTCAAGACAACAAGCAGGTGATTACCAAAGACGCTTGCAAGGAGGTCTTGATATTGCAAAAAGTTATCCTGATTGGAGAACTAGAGCAGATATTAGACAACGAATGTTCCCAGGAACTGCAACTCCTGGAGGCAATTGGCTTGGCATTAATTGGAGCGGACCGTTAAGACGCTTGGGGATACATTAATTTAACCCAACCTAATTCTTCCACGATCTATACTTGCATCGGGGGTACTGGTAAAGGCACCATTTTTTCTTTTAGCTTCTGGTAAATCTTCTGCTGCGTCCCCTCAGTACCACTCACTCCCTTGTCTTCTTCAGATAAAACGGTAATCCTGTTTTCTAATCGACCATATGCAACCAAACCTCCTTTACTTCTTTGTGGGTAAGCAGAATCATTTTTCCCCTCAGGAGATATTAACCAATCGATTAACTGGTCGTAAAATATCCCTGTTGCCCATGCCGCAGGATTAATAATCTCTAGCATCCTTGTGTCACTAAGCAACATTTGATACTGTTTTATTAAGGCAGCTGGTTTTGCCAAAAGAGTCTTCGTTAATTCTTCCACCAACTTATCTGCAGCAGCTGTATCTTTTTGAATCATATATTTATCCACCCCTATCAAGCTTTCCCTACTGGATAAAATCTCATGGAACATGCCTTTTTCAAACTCGCCTTTATCTGGCACAGGGTTATCCTTCAGTAAACTCCTTATTCCGGCCATTATTTTATAAACTGCTGCCTGTATTTCTCCTGTATAATTTTCAAAGGACTCCGGATATTTCGTTTCCTTATTTGTAGTATCCATTTTTGGATTATTCATTGTGATTATCTGCACAACGTCCCAAGTGCTATCACAGCCTAAAGCCATTGGGTAACTGTAAATCTCCGGCAGATACGCTATTAACTTCTCTGCATATTTAACCCACTCAATCCTGTTGTTTGCAATTGTCCCTCTTAAATCATAAAGCCTTGTTTCGGTAAGTAAACCAGCTCCTTGCGAACCCTGATCCATATTATTTAAAAACCTTTCAAATACAGCCATACTGGCTTCTGCTTGTGTCCTTAAAGTGAAGTCGATCGCCTCCGCAGCTTTTCTTCTTCCGTATTCATTATGTGGCATTGGCTCCATTTCGAGCAAAGGATCTATAATTCTTCTTGTCCTGGTTATAAAATCATTATGTTCATATTCCCCATATGTTCCATCCGGATTTCTAAGTCTTTTTTCAGCTTTTTCTTTAGTTTTTTCTGAAGTTATCAAAGATCTTAGAGGAAAATCATTTGCTACAAATCCATCATAAATTAAACGCGTTTCCTCGTTCTGTATAATATCTTCCAAATATAATATTTTACCCTCAGCATCCTGCCAGCTGGCAGAATTACCCTGTGCCCAAATAGTATCTAGCGCTCTCTTAACCACTTCTTTAAATGCAGGCTTTTCTGTAAGCCTTGGTGTCCTTTCTCCTGCAGGAGTATTTATAAGATCACTTTCCAGCTTTAGAGGGCTTATATTTCTCCTTCTCATTTCTTCAATGATTGCAAACTTCACAAATTTCTCAGCACGCCTTCTGTGAACATAATCTCCATTTTGAGCTATAATACTAACTCCCCTCATTTCAGCCTGATGACCTAAGAATGCGTTTAGCTGCAGAGCCAGCTTTCCTGCTTTTTTCGCTCGATCTTTTCTTGCTTTAAGAGCTTCGTCCCCTTTCTTTTCTATCCTTGCTTTAAACTGCTGATCGGTTTCTCCAGCTTTTCTGATCGGTGCGCTTATATTAAATAACCCCCTAAATTTTTCCCTTGGTTGTTGCCATGTAATGCTATCTCTATTCAACCCTCTGACATCATCATCTCTTGCCCTAAATCTTTCTTCTGATTCATCGAGCCGTCTTTGGGCTCCTTTAAGTTCATATCTCATGATTTCTTCGTAGAATACTTCTTCTACTTCATCTTTTAGATACCCCTGGGCGTAAGCATGTTTAACAAATTGACCATTAGGTCCAAATGGACGAAAATATGGGGTAAATCTCCCGTCGTTTGCAAGTAAATCTAAGGCAACAGCAAGCTGTTCAGGATCATACCCACTAACCTCTGTTTCTCCAAAAAGCGCTTTAATCCTTTCCTTCCCTTTATCTTTCCAGAACATCTCTTTTAAAGATCCAGTAGCTCCCATATTACCAACTTTAGCAAATTCATTATGAAGAAAGATAATAATTCTAGCTACTACATTATCTGCAGTCATGGCTGCTTCCTCCTCCCTCATCCCCATTCTTTCCGCACTTCTTGTAACTACATCCATAATTCTTTTAACATTCGCAAGTTGTTTTTCCGGATCGAAAAATCCCTTTCTGTCTTCTGTAAACTGAATAAAATCTTTCAGGGCATCTTCAACATCTGTTCGATCTTGCCCTGTAAATCTAATAACTCCATAATCATCATTCCAAAGTTCACGCGTCTTCTTAAAAATCCTTTCTGAGTCTAAACGTACCTCTTCTAACCCTTTCCTTTCCAATTCTAATATGTCGGCTATATCAGTATCAGTTGTAATTCCCGTTAAACTGATTTTTTCCTCTACATATTCGTTAAAATTATCAATATATGGCTGTTGTTCTTGTTGTAGCGCTGATAAAATTCTATCTAGTTCTGTCAGCATCTCTTCTTTAACGCGAGGGGCGAATCCCTCTGTGATAAATACTTGATTGTCACGATCTAATTCGACTAATCTTCTCAGTTGCCTTATCCGCTCTCTGTAAGACATTTCACGTCCGTCATCAAATTGAATTAAGTTTGGGTTGGGAATTCTATTTTCAACTCTTTTGATATTTTGTTTATTAATTTTAATTGTTCTATCAATCTCATCAACTGGTCCCCACTCAGCTTCTTTAAACCAGATTTGTCTTAAATTCTCATAAGCTGCATCCAGCCTTACACGATCCCTTTCGCGCGCCGGCTTAGCATGTTCCTCCATAATAATCAAAACATTTGCCCTTTTATAATTAGGTTCAGCTTCTACTCTTTCCGGAGGAATTATTATATCCGGTCCATTTTGAGGAAATGCAGGAACCCAACCCTCTGTAGAAAGAACTCGTTCAGAAGGAGGAAGCTGTTCTGAAGTGGTGATGTGTACTGACGGAGGCTGTACTGATTCTTCACTAGCTTGACCTCGACCAAATAAGCCGCCAAACATACCACTTCCTTCCTTTTTCGGCTGATCAACTGTTATTTCCCCTTCATCTGTAGGGGTAGAAATAGTCAAAACCCCTTTATCCCCACCTTCTATAAGCGATTTTTCTAAATCCAACTGCATCTTAACCCCGGGGTGAGGGGCAAATTTTTCAGCAGCTTCAACCCCTTTCATTTCTGGAGGAATTTCTATTTGATCTTCTGCCATATGTTCTCTTTCCATAAGCGTATTTCCTTTTTTACCCCGATTTCGTCCAAAGGACGATCAGCCTTTGGCTGATAATCGGGGCTAACACTCCATGGACTACTTTTAGTTTAGAGCGCATCTGTACCTTTTGCAAGTTTATGGTTCTATTCTTTTTATTTGAGGCAGTTGATCGAAATCTTTATCATAACTGTAAATTTCATTTATCTCGTCCCTTTTCATATAGGCTACAACTAGAGCATCTGTAAAATCTAAAACTTTATATTTCACCCAAATATCTAGGGCGAGTAAAATTCTTCTTTTGTGTCTTAACCTTAGCCCTTCTAAAGCTAGGATTGGCGTCATTTTCCCTCTAATTTCTTCTGGAGAAAGCTCAAATTTATCCCCACTTAATATGTTTATAACTTTAACAATCACAGCCTCTGTAGTTATAGCTTCTGTTCCATCGAGACTTAATTTTTTGAATAGGGCTAAACATTTATCAGCTCCTTCTCCTCTGGTTAGAAAATTTAAGATTACGTTGGAGCTTATAAGTCTCATTTCATACTCCTTTCAGCTTTTTCTTCTTTTGCGAGAGCTATACTTTCTTCTAAACCCACTTCATTTTTTGCCCTTACTGATCCAAAAATAGCATCTAAAGTTAACGAAGGCGAAACTAATTTGATATTTTCTCCGTCTATTTGAAAAGCTACTTTTCCTCTTGGTTTAACACCCAGCAATTTCATTACCTCAACTGGCAAAGTAACTTGTCCTCTTTGAGTTATAGACATTGTTATTTCTTTTAAAAAAGTATTTTGATCTAAATTTTTCATTATCAATGATAATATATCATAATCATTGATAGTTGTCAATTTGGTATTCTGCTATACTTTAAGCATGGAGAGTTCTCCTAAAAGAATTTACATTATCGGCTCATCTGGAAGCGGGAAAACCACACTAGGAAAACTGCTTTCGGAAAAACTGAATATCCCTCATATAAGTTTAGATGAAATTGCATACCCTAATCAAATTGAAAGCCCAAATGAGGAGCGTTTCAAACACATTTCCAGCTTAGCGAATCAGGATAAGTGGATTACTGAAGGGATTTATGTTAACTGGACTAAAAAACTTATGGATAAAGCAGACTTAATTATCTGGCTTGATTCGCCTTATTCTACTACCTTACTCCGGGTAATTAAACGTTTTTTTGTTCACAAACTCCGAGGAGATGAAAAATACGGAATTAAAAATACTCTTAAATTTATCTGGAATTTAAGAAAATATTACTATCCAAAGCCAGGCTTCGAAGAAGGGCACTCAGATAAAACTACAACCAGGATACAGACAAAAAGAGTACTTGCAGAATACAGGAATAAGGTTAAAAAAATACAGTCCTCAAAAGATCTGAAGAATTTTTTAGAAAATATTTAAATCACACTTTTTCTCCGCACGGCTCACAATAACCACACCCTCCTTTGACAGCTGATCTTATCTTGCATGTACTGCATGTTTCATTGCCAGCATTAACACCAACTTCAATCCCAACAGACTGTAACAACTTGGATATTGAATTTTCAATACTGCTCCCTCCTCCCCAACCCCCACATGCCTTACCTTCTACAACCCTGTAATGCACCAAATCCGGACCAAAAGGATTATTCTCATATGTTCGATCACCCACAAGTAATAACGCTTGACACCCTCCTTTCTCTCTCCCTTGTAAAAGGTTCCTTGTTTTTTCAATATATACATTTTTTACTTGAGCTTGTATCCAATCTCCATCTCTTCCTATGGCTATTTGATCTGTAATCCATCTAGCCGCGTTTCCTGCAACTTCATCTCTAATTTGTTCCCGCAACTTTAGATCTTGTAATTTTACTAGAGTTTCAATCTGTAAATTGAAAACTGTTTCATCTCCAGTAATTTCTTTCTTACTTTTGCATAACCCTTTTAATATCTCTTCGTCGGATAAACTATTTCTTAATCTTAATACTTGAGTCATTACTTTATCTAAAAGAGGTCTATTATTATCTGGATTTAATTCATAAATTTCAGCCTCTAATCCCTTATAAAAATACTCATAAGCTGTAGAGGGAAGGTCGTTTCTTATATCATGCACTAGAAGTTTTTTTATCCCTTCCTCAACAATGACCCTCCCTGCATATAAATACCCGTATTCACTGCAACCATATTTAACAGATTTTTCTTCCCAGCTTTCTGCAATCGGGCTTCCCCAAATTATCATCTCCCCCTCCTTAATTTCATCCTCATTCTCCTCATTCTTTTTTAGAAAAAGTTCTTTTACCATCCCCATTGATTTTCTGTCTAGCCCTCTGCGAAATGGCGATATATTCTCCATAATATCTACTTTCAACTCAACATTTTCAGGACAAGTCATTAAATATTGTCCATTTTCATTTATTACTTCTATATAACTATGCTCAATTGAGGTCTGCTGAACTTTTGCAATTATTTCTCTCGAAAAAACCAACCCCTTTTTATCTGTCTCTGAAATTACTTTTTCTACTATAGTTCCATAACTATCTGCTTTTATAATCTCTTGCAGCGCAATCTTTGCTCTATCAAAACCTGCTCTACTTCTTATTTCATCAAACCTTTTAATATAATTTCCAATATCACAAACTAAAGGCGTTTCAATCATATTTTCCTCCAACAAAAAAACCCCTCTTCGAGGGGCTGACCCCCGCCTTTAGGCGGGAAGCTCTTTGACTCGAAGAGACTCATCTTGGAATCCAGGCAGCCCGGCTTTACGGTTGCGGCACAGCGATGGAATTCCCGCTTCACAGCGAAGCAAGGCACCACCTTCCCCTGGTTTAAACTGGTCTGATCCAGCTTATTCCCAATTAAGTTAGTAACTTACACTAACGCAGCAGAAAGACCATGTCAATACCCCAAATGATTCATTTTGAGCCCCTAGACAACATATTTTTCACGAGGTATGCTCTTTGCGATGGAAGCACATCCTGTACCCCAAAACGTTACTTCTTTTGAATTCCGCCTTATTGGCGATATGACTTTAAAACAATTTATTTATCTTTGCATTGGAGCAGGAACAGCTTACATATTTTTTGTTTTCCTGGCTATTCCTGCTCCGTTTCTTGCCTGGCCAGTTATAGTTATTTCAAGTTTTTTAGGAGTAGCTTTTGCTTTTATACCAATTGCAGGAAGGCCGCTAGATCATTGGACTAATGCATTTTTAAAAACAATTTATTCACCAACCAAAATGGTTTGGTCAAAAAATAAGGTAATTTACAATACCAACCCGATTTTTACACAAAGACTAAATCTCTTCTTTACCGGTCAAAACATTATCCAGTCTTCTTTAGATCTTGGCGCGCTGTCTGCAGCTAAAGCTTCAATCCCTTATTCGCCACCCACAATACAAAAGCCTCAAATAAAACAAGCTCCTTCAATTCACGAAGAACTTCCCTCCTCCAAAGAACTGCAAAAAACTGTAGAGCTTGCAAAGCAAGCTCAGTCTCTCCAAATAAAAATACTGGAAAACCAAAGGGAACTTGGAAGAATTAAACAAACAACAAAAAATCCCGGAGCAGATGTTCAATCCTCAACGCAGGAGTTTACAAATGTTTTTAATGACCTAACTAAATTAATGAGCGAGGCAGAACAAATTAAAAAAGAGCTTTCATCTATAACTCAGGAACCTGAACCTCTAGCTCCTGTCAAGATTCAAGTAGTCACGCCGCCAAAACAAAAACAAACCCGACTCACCCTTACAACTTTTCCGAACGTAATAAACGGGGTTGTTGTTGATTCACAAAATAATTATCTTGAGGCAGTTGTTGTAGTCATACATGATAAAGATGGTCTTCCTGTACGGGCTCTTAAAACTAATAAACTGGGGCAATTTACCGGCTCAACCCCTCTTCCTAACGGCACTTACACAATTGAGCTTGAGAAGGAAAACTTAATCTTTGATGTTCTACAGATTCAACTTGAAGGAAAAGTGCTGCCTCCGCTTAACATCTCAGCTAAGAAAGGTTTACAATGATAAACAAAACTCAAAGCCACATATTAATATCAGAGATAAAAGAGGGGGTAGCACTGCTTAAAGATGGGGGTGCGGTAATAGTCTTAAAAGTTTCCGCAGTTAATTTCGGGCTTTTATCAGGAGAAGAGCAAATGGCAATTATCGGAAGCTTCGCGCAAATGCTAAATTCCCTTTCTTTCGCAATTCAAATAGTTATACTTTCAAAACGTCTTGACATATCTTCATATATAGCACTTTTAGACAAAGAACTAAAACTCCAAACTAATCCTTTGCTTGCTCAAACTATGGTCAGATACAGACAATTTGTACAATCCCTTATAAAAGAAAATGAAGTTTTAGATAAAAGTTTTTATGTTGCAGTTCCTGTTTCAAGGCTTGAGCTTAGCGTTGGGGTACTTAAAGGAGACGAGCTGCTTAAAAAAGCAAAAACTAAAATCCTGCCAAGAAGGGATCAGATTGCAAGACAATTAAATAGAGTTGGCCTTAAAGTTTCTCAACTTAATGATAAAGATTTAATAGAACTTTTTTATTATATCTATAATCCGAGTGAAACGAGGATTTCAAGCTCTGCTTTAGATGACAAAATCATCGCAAGCTCTGCTTATAATCCCCAGGGCTCTTCAGCTGTAAAAATTGAGGTTCCCCGAGAAATCAGGCTTAATATACCGCAACCAGTACACCCTGTGCCCCAACCTTCGCACCCTTCTTACATACAGCCTTTACCTCAAAATATCCCGGCATCCCCTATACAGCAAAGGCAATATTCGCCGTCAAGAAATCATCCATTTGTGGTAGAGGAATTATCAGATACAGTATGAAGCTGCCTTTTTTAAATAGAAAGCCAAAAATACCAAATCAGCCTGATTCTCCTCAACTAACCCTTGAGGATATTTTGGCACCGTCTGAAATTGAGGTAAATTTCAATAGTTTGCGTATTGGACAAAATTTTTACAGAACGTACTTTATGTCAAATTACCCGCGCTTTATAGAGCCAAACTGGCTTGAGCCATTAATATCTTTTGACCATTCACTAAGCATTTCAATGTTTATTTATCCATCAGAATCTAAGGGGGTACTGGATGATCTGAAGAGAAAAATAGCTGAAATGGAAGCAACCATTCAAACAGATATCGAAAGGGGCCGGATTGTGGACCCTGCAGTACAAGTTGCACTTGATGACGCAAGAGGACTACAGGAACAACTTGTAAAAGGTGCCGAGAGATTTTTCCAGTTTGCATTATATGTAACAGTCCCTGCCCCAAATCTGGAACAGCTCACAAATATTTCCAAACTTGTTGAAAGTACTCTCGGTTCGCTTTCAATTGGCACTCAACCTACAACACTACAAATGGAAGATGGTTTAAAAACTTCTATCCCCTTAGGGCAGGACCTTTTAAACTTACCGCATAACATGGATACAACCTCTCTTGCAACAACTTTCCCATTTACATCATCCGAGCTTACCGCAAATGAAGGTATTATGTACGGCATAAATGAACATAATGGTTCGCTTATACTTTTTGACAGATTTACCCTGGAAAATGCTAACTCTGTTATATTTGCAAAATCAGGCGCTGGAAAATCTTATTTTGTAAAACTCGAAGCGCTCCGTTCTTTAATGTTCGGAGCGGAAATTTTAGTTATAGACCCTGAACAGGAATATTTAAACCTTGCCCGGGCTGTTGGAGGACAATATATAAATTTTTCTGCAACTTCTCCGGTAAAAATAAATCCTTTTGACATGTCTGGCGTTATAACTCCGGGTGAAAACGAGCTAGGAAGAAAAATCCTATCCTTAACTACTTTTCTGAAGCTGGTTTTGGGCTCACTGGATCCAACTGAAGCAGCAATTTTAGACCGCGCCTTAAAACAGACTTACAGATTAAGAGGTATTACTGATGATCCAAAAACTCAGCACCTTACTCCACCTCTAATGGAAGATTTATATAAGGTACTTATCGGAATGGAAGAAAAAACAGCTGTTGATTTAGCATCTCGCCTTGAGCGATTTGTAAAAGGTTCTCTTTCCGGAATATTTTCATCAGCTTCAAACATTCAGCTTAATAACTCATTCACTGTTTTTTCAGTACGGGATCTTGCTGATCAACTAAGACCACTTGCAATGTACATGATCTTAGAATATATATGGACAAAAGTCAGATCAAAACTTAAAAAAAGACTCCTTATTGTTGATGAGGCCTGGTATATGATGCGCCAGGAAGACTCGGCAAATTTCCTGGTAGATATGGCAAAACGCGCTAGAAAATACTACCTGGGACTTACAACAATTACCCAGGACGTTGAGGATTTTTTAGGAACAGACCGAGGCAAAGAAATTATTTCAAACTCATCTATTCAGATTTTGTTAAAACAAGCGCCAGCTTCAATCGAGAAAATAGGACAAACTTTTAATTTATCCCAGGGAGAAAAAAGGCTGCTTCTTTCTGCTGGAGTCGGACAAGGGTTATTCTTTGCAGGAAATACACATGTTGCCATGAGTGTTGTAGCCTCACCTGAAGAACATGGTTTAATTACCTCAAATCCGCAGGATCTTTTAGCAAAAGAGGCTGAAAGATTACCAAATTACTAAAATGGCTGTTTTAACTACTCAAAAAGTTAAATTATATAGAGAAACCTACGATTTTATTAGGCGCTTTAATATTGATCCAACCTGGAAAATTTCTCTGCTTAATGCGGTAAGAAAAAGCGGTAAAAAGAATTATTTAGGTACTCCTTTAATTGGATTTGCATGGATAATATTTAAAAGTTCCCCACAATTTGCAACTACTCATGGGTTTAAACTTGTAGATTCTTTGCGGAATGGAAGATTTGATGAATTTGCAAACACTTTTGATGATTTGCTTACTAAATTCTGGCTGCGAGAGTCTGATAGGCAAAAGCTGGAACAGGAAACTGAAAAATACGAGGCGAGAGAAAATGGACGCCCAGATTTTATTACAGAAGACGATCATGAAAAGCTGCGAGGAATTGAAAGCATGCCCGAAGAACCAACCAGGCTTACTAAGCTTGAAGACTTTACTCAAAGCAGATTAGAACAATTCCATGCTCCACACACAGCTCAACCTCCTCAAGGCGAGCACCTCCGGGGTGAAACTGAGGTTTCCACAGGAGAATACCCCGGAGGTGAACAAAAGACAGAAGTACCGGAAGCTTTTAAACAATGGAGAGATATACAACAACCCTTTACACCGTCTGGTCAGGAAGAATTTAAGCCCCCACAGGCTCCACCTTCACAAATCCCCTCTATCCCTTCTCTTCCACCCACTCTTCCTACTCCTCCTCTCCCTCCTAAGTCACCTGTTCGTCATCCTGAACTTGTTTCAGGATCTAATACAGAGATTCCGAAACTAGTTCGGAATGACAATTTGGGGACAGGACTTAAACCAAGACTCCAAATTAAGTCCCTACTTACACCTCTAAAGTCATTAAGAATCCCAACCGATGTTTCCATCCCTGTAAAAAAATTTATCAGTAGAAACTTAACCCCGACGAGAATTGCTTCAGTTGTTACAGGCGGAATCGGTTCAGTAGTTGGTTACGGAATAACAAATACTCCGCCAGGTGCCATAATCGGAGGCGGGGTTGGTTTAACTGTTCCATCATTTATGCAAAGCCGGGGAACAGGACAATTAGTTTTATCTGGAATTACAAAAGCCGGAAATGCTGGAGGCAGCTTTTTATCCGGGATTTCTTCCAGCGGAGCAGGCGGAAGATTTCACGGAGGCGGACTGTTTACTAGTAGACAGGGATTTTTTGGAAGAGCTACAGGTGGAACCGGCAAAAAAGCAGCCATATTAGCTCTACTTGGATTTGTGCTTTTAGCTGCATTCCTGGTTGGATTTACACCATCTCCAGGAACCCCTGGAGGCGGAACAATAGCAACTGGAAGCGGAACTTTAACCCCTATTCCTGGTGGAAGCTGTCCAGATCAATCTGTAATTGATGCTAATAAAAAAGATCCAAATACCTGTAAATATTTCGGGCTTGGGGTAAACATTTTTGACACTAATATGACTCAATCCACTGTAGACATCTATGTAAATAAGTATGGCGGAATCTTCGTAAACTCCAGGATAGGAGATCTTGAACAGTTTAAAACAAGGGTAAACTACATTGTTACAAAATCTAAAGAAGTTGGAATAAATCCGATTTTAGGTTTAGGCTACTGGAAAACAGAATCTAATTTTAGTACAGTCGGAACAAGAGATTTAGGCTGCAGTCCGGATGCAATAAACTTTTATGAACAGGTCGATTGTAAATTAGGTATAAATGATTTTAGTAATCCATCCAAAAATCCTATTACTAATTGTGCTAGAAGTAAGGATGCAGAAAGTGTTGCATGTAAAGCACTTAAAAGTATACGCACTAATAACGGCTTAGACGTAAACAACCCAATCAAATATCCAATAAGCACTTTTGATGATTTTGCGGAAGCTTATGGATCCAGAGATCCAGGACTGGACGGTTCCGGAAAAGTTAATAATAATTGCGTGAGTACATATAATAAATTAGTTGAAGTCGCTAAAGAATTAAATGCCTGTGTAGTTTCTACTCCAGCCCCTACATCAACCCTTACACCAACTCTATCTGGTAAAATCGCTACTTGTCCACTCGAGGGGAAAAGAGTTATTGGGTGTGGATCGTTTATGTCAGATCCAAAATTTAATAGAAATACTTGCGCTGGATCTCAACCGATTGATAGAGGTCATTGCGGTTTAAGTTATGGTTGTTACAAAACTGTTGGAGGAAAGTTAGTTAAAATAACAGATCCTGCAGAGATTTCAAACTTAAGAAGAGCACATTCAATTGACGTAGACGCTTCGGTAGGCGAACAAGTAAAATTACCTTTTATAAACGGTAAAGCTTCTAACTGGTTCAGCGGCGCTAAATTTGGACCACTATCAAATAACGAGGGAGGTGGTTATGGTCATATTTTTACAACAGAAGTTGACGGAAAACCTTGGGTTTTATATTTTATACATATGAACACAAATGTCATTCCTCCTCCTTCCGGAAGAGGTTATCAATCCGGGGATCCAGTAGTAACCGTAGCATCCACTCCATATCCGCATCTACATATTAATATTGCTGAAAACCCAAAGAGTCAGGACGGTGGGGCGGAATGGTTAGATCCGGAATCTCTGGGAATGTGTACTAATTAATTATGAACAAAATAAAAGCTTTGGTTATTGTTTTGATAGCTATTAATATTATTCTCTTTGGGGTAGTTTATTTAAATAGGAAGGAGTCAGTTGAGTCACCCATCACGCCTACCCCAAATACATTACCCTCATTAACTATTACTTCAACAGATCCTTCATTCAATCAACTTACGAGTATATCTTTAGTAACGCCCATTAATATCATCTTTAATCAACAGATAGATCAAGTTAGTACAGTTATCCAAACTAATCCTATTGTAGAAACAAAGCATTCAGTATCTGGAAATATTTTGACTATTAAACCAAAAATGTTCTGGCCAGTAGATCAAGTAATTGAAATCACTATTTTACAAACAAGGAGTATAAATGGCTCAATATTAACAATACCTTATAAATTTACAATTAAATCTCCCTTACCCACTGAATAGTTTATATTTTACAGTTATTCTGGAATATAGTTTTTAACTTTAGTGCTTTGAATGTGTGGGTTTTCTATAAAAAGCAATATACATCAAAAGCACAGTTATAGAAAAAAGAAAGCCAATTATTAAAAACCTGGTATTAATATCAAGAAAAATCTCGCTCATAGCTAACTCCCTTATCAAGCCTCTCTGCTATTGTAATAAACACTATACCAAGAACTATATCTGATGTCAAGGTTAAAAGAGTTGTAAAATTATCAATACCAATAAAATTAGGAGTTATTACAACTAAAGCAAACGAGCCAGCTGCAAGATTTGTAAATAAACCTGATAAAACTCTTAGCCAAGACTTAGTAAAAAAACTCTCCATATAAGTAATTAACTTAATCTAACCGGCATGAGGATATATTCCAAACCCTCTACTCCTACCGGCTTAACTAGTGTTGGGGAAAGAGGTCCTGAAAATTCCATAATAAGCTGAGTCGTGTCCGCGGCAGAAAGTACATCAAGTAAAAATTTTGAATTGTACGCAATTTCGAGCTCTTCTCCTTCCACCTGAGCTTCAACCTCATTTATTTGCGAACCTAGCTCTTTTGCCTGAGAGCTTATTATAAATCTATCTTTTTGAACTTTAAAAGTAACCGTATTTGCATCTGTTTTTGCAAAAACCGATGCAAGTTTAGCAGCAGAAACTAATTCCCCTCTATCAATCACAGCCCTTGCCTTAAATTCTGAAGGAATAATTTTCTCCCATGACGGAAAGCTCCCTTCAATTAACCTTGAAGAGACAACTGTCTGAGCAATCTTAAAAATTATCTGGTTTTGAGATGAATTTGTGTAAATTTCTATTCCAACCTCATCCTCTACAACTTCTCCTACAATCCTTAAAACTTCTTCAAAAGTTTTCCTTGGAATCAAGCTTTTAAATTCACTTAAATCATCAATTTTTACTTCCTTATGAGCAAGTCTAAAACCATCCGTTGCAACAAAATCAAGTCTACCTCCGCTTAATTGGGTTAAAATTCCTGTAAGAACAGGTCTTCCCTCATCCACAGCTGATGCAAAAAGTATTTGAGCGCAGCTTTTTAGTTCTTCCTTTTTAAAACTTATTCCTGTGCCTTCAGGAAGAGGTATTACTGGAAATTCATTTGCCCCGATTCCATTTATACTTGCCTTAAATTTACCGGAAGATATGTTTAATATCTCGCCTTCAGTTTCAAAGTCTATTTTTACAGATCCCAAGCTTTGTATTAGCTCAACTATAGTTTTCGCAGGAATTGTAATTTCCCCTTCTTCTAAAACATCTGCGCTTATATACTTTATTACTCCGATTTCTAAGTTAGTTGAAACTAACTTAATTTTTTTTTCCTCAGCTGATATAAGTATATTTCCTAAAACAGGAAGTGTTGAGCGTATTCCAACAGATCTGGATACACTTGATAAAACAGGAAGTAGGTCTTGTTGTAAAATTGAAAATTTCATCTTAGTTATCCACAAAAGTTTAGTAGATTATACCACTTTCTTTTTAAAACAATAGTAGTATTAATATGTTTGGTGGATATGTTGGTAACTAATATTTTTAAAGAGAAGTTTTGAATTAAATTCGGGTTGACAGCATGAGGATAGTTTGTGGATAAGTGGTGGAAAAGTCATTGGGTCTTGTGGATAAAACAAATTTACAAGAATGTCTGTTTTACTTCTATAACCATTTTTTGAACTTCCCGATCCGTGTTTATAAGTTTTTTTATTCTGTCTCTGCCATGCATAACAGTTGTATGGTCTCTTCCTCCGAGTAGCCCCCCTGTTTTTTCCACAGTCAAACTTAATTCTTCGGTTAAAATATACATTGCAATATGCCTTGGTAACACAAGCCCTTTCTGTCTCTTTGGCCCCGACAGGTCTTTTAGGTTCAGGTGAAAATAGCCGCAAATTGCTGTTAATATTTTTTTAGGGTCAAGGGAGACAGTTTTAATAGGAGTGTTAATAAAACGTGATATGTTTTCAACAGAAGGCGGCAGGTTTTGTGTTTTAAGTGTTTGTAATATTTGCACCAATTTTCCTTCAAGCTCTCTAATATTTGTTTCAAAAGACGAAGCGATTGCTTTTATAACGTCTTCAGGTAGTGTTTCTCCTTTTTCCTGGCATTTTGCCTGAAGTATTGCAACTCTTGTATCATAATCAGGTGTTTGAATATCAATCATAAGACCTCCCTGAAAGCGGCTTTTCAGCCGCTCCTCTATTTTTGCTATATCGTTAGGCGGTCTGTCAGAAGTTAATATTATCTGGGAGTTTTTAGTCTGTAGCTCATTAAAGGTGTGAAAAAATTCTTCCTGTGTTCCTTCCCTTCCTGAAAAAAATTGTATATCATCAACAAGTAAAATATCAGTTGAACGATATTTGTTTCGCAGATCCCCCATCTTATTTGTTTTTATTGCATCTACATAATCATTCATAAATTTTTCAGAAGAACAGTAAATGATCTTTGTTTCAGGTTTTTTAGCTAAAATTGCATTACCAATTCCGAGCATAAGATGTGTTTTGCCTACACCGGTTCCGCCATAGAAAAATAAAGGGTTATAAGCGTTTCCTGGATTCTGAGCCACTGCCTGCGCTGCAGCGTATGCAACATTATTAGATAATCCAACAACAAAGTTTGCAAGAGTAAATTTTGGGTTTAAGCGGGGGAGGGTAGAAACCTGAGGCATAGAGAACATATCTTCTTCCTCTTTAATTTTGGTTTTCTTTTTAACAGCTTTTGAAGGGTCGACTCTAAAATCGATTAAAAACTCTTTTCCTAAAACTTCTTTAGCTGCCTTCATAAGTAGTGGAAGATAGCGTATTTTTAGTTGTTCAAAAAAGAAAGCAGACGGGACAGAAAGAGTTAATTTAGTATCAGTAATTTCTGTAAGTTCTGCTGATTTAAACCATAGATTAAAGTTCGACTCTGATACTTCTACTTTCACAATATCAAGTATTTTTTGCCAGGAAGCTTCAGGATCCACAGAAAGAATCTTAGTGGATAACTTATCCACAAGTAAATATAGAGAAACTACTTAAAAGTAGATCAAGTTGCAGATAATGCTTATACGAGGTATAATGTATATTAATTATATGCCGAAAAGAACATTTCAGCCTAAAAAGGTAAAAAGAATAAAAAAACACGGATTTATGCTAAGGAATTCTTCCCACGACGGAAGAAGAGTCCTTAAAAGGAGAAGGGCTAAGGGTAGAGTTTCTTTAGCAGTCTGATGTTACCTAAAGAAAAAAGGCTAAATCTTAAGAAGGATTTTAAAAGGGTAGCTTCGGGTAAAAAACTGGAAACAAGTTACTTGAAACTTTTTCTAATGTTCAGAGATAATGAAACTCCAAGAGTAGGAATTACTACTTCCTCATCTGTCTTTAAAAAATCCAGCGATAGAAACAGGGCGCGCAGGTTAACCTCTGCTGCTTTTGAATCGGTTTACTCCACTCTACCTGCGGGCATAAACATAGTGGCACTTCCAAAACAGGGTATACTTGGTGTAAAATCAGGAGATGTACTTTTGGATTTAGAGCAGAAGCTAAAATATGAAAAAGTTATTAATTAAACTAATTGAATTTTATCAAAGATTTATTTCCTTTGATTCAGGGATTTTAAAAATCTTTGCTCCTGGTGGCGCCTGTAGATATTCCCCAACCTGTTCTGAATACACCAAGCAGGCAATACTTGAAAATGGAGGATTGAAAGGAGGGTGGCTTGGGATAAAAAGGATAATTTCCTGTAATCCCTGGAAAGTACAATGGAACAAATAGGTAATTTATTTAACACCACTATTCTTGGGCCGATATTAAATCTCTTAATCCTGATTTATAAAATGCTTGAAAGCATTAATATGCCAGGGGCGCTGGGGTTTGCAATTGTTGTATTAACCGTTGCAATCAGGCTTTTAATTTGGCCGACAACAAAAGCGCAACTTAAAAGTGCTCAAAAAATGATGGAGCTTAAACCCCTTCTTGATCAGCTAAAAGAAAAACATAAGGCAGATAAAATGGCACTCCAGCGTTCGCAAATGCAGCTTTATAAAGAACACAATATAAATCCCGCAGCAGGCTGTCTACCTATTTTAATCCAATTCCCTCTTTTTATTGGTCTGTACCAATCAATAATAAATATGTTTCCAACAGCTGGTGGTGGAAACTTGGATTTTATTAACGCACTACTTTATCATCCGTGGCTGCACTTAAATAAGATACCTGACCCAAACTTTTTTGGTTTAAATTTAGCTCTAAAACCATCTGATGCAACAGTAATGTTATTTTTTGTTCCACTGGTAACTGCTGTATTAACCTTTGTACAGTCAAAAATGATGATGCCAAAAAGCATGAAGCACTATAAAGCGGATACCCCAAAAGAAACGAAGGAAAAAGAAAGTATGGAAGATATGATGGGTGCGATGCAGGGGCAAATGGTATATCTTATGCCAGTTATGATAGGGTATTTTGCGTTCCAGTTTCCAGTAGGGCTTGCAATATACTGGAATACTTTTACAATATTAGGTATAATACAGCAGTACAGGATAAGCGGATGGGGAGGAGCTGGAGATTTAATAGGTAAGATTAAGGTAGGTTCTCGCTCGCCTCGCTGAGTCGGCGAAGCGGGCTAATCGCTCGAACAATATTCTTCGAACGTAGTGAGAAGTTACCATAAATATATGGAAGCAAAACTTAGTGACATATTAGATAATGTATTAGGCCTTCTTCTTTTGGAGGGCTCTTATGATATCCAAGATAGCGATGCTGGATATAATGTAATGATTGAAACTGAAGATGCAGGGAGACTGATTGGGTTTAAAGGGGAAAATCTGACTGCTCTGCAACTTATAATTAACCAGATGATGAGTAGAGAGCTTGCTTTGAGTGGAGGCGTCCAGCCGAAGGAGAATGAGCCAGCAGGATTTAAAAGAGTTATTCTGGATGTTTCAGGTTGGAGGCAAAATAAAGAGAATGAGCTTACTGAAAAAGCAAAGGAGTGGGCAGAACAGGTTAAACAGTCAGGTACTGAGATGGAACTTGAACCAATGCCATCCTGGCAAAGAAGGATAATTCACTTAAGTATTGAAAGCGTAGATGGAGTGGAAAGTGAAAGTATTGGAGAAGGTCGGGATAGACATCTTGTAATTAGATCTACTAAGTAGGAAGAACCTAATTAATTAGTTACTGTCTGTGATGGTTGTTGAGTTTCCTCCCCCTCTGATAATGATTCTTGTATTAAATTAACGCCGACCCCAAAAGGAACGTTTTTTATTGCCTTATCCTTTGAAGAAGTAATATTTATATCTCGATTCCCATCCTTAGCTGTATAATATGCGCCTATAGCAAGTCCAGTCACAACAGCAACTCTATTTAAATCAAGCTGTGAAGTTTTATCAAACAGAGACCACGCAAGTGATGCTATAAGTGTAACGTCTGTTATTAAAAATGCACCCCCACCAACTAAAAGTTTTGTCCATCCCCAGAGTTTTTGACTGCCAATTTCCCTTCCAGCAGTAAGAACATCTACATAAATGGTCTTCTCTTTTCCAGTAGTTACAATATTAAACCCACCTGTTTCGATATTAGCTGGACTGAGCCCTAGTTTGTTAATCCCAGATTCGTAATCCACACACTCTTTATAGCACTAATTTATTATTGTGTCAAGTTTATTTATAAGCTAAAATTATTTAGTGCAGAAACTTTTGAAAATTACTGAACAAACAATTTGGCAGATTTTTGGCAGGGTTATTGTATCGGCCGCATCGCTTGTTTCACTAGGGTTAATTACAAGAAACTACGATAAGCTAGAGGTTGGAGCTTTCACTTTAGCTCAGACTTATCTTGCAATGTTTTTTATAATTGCTGATTTAGGCTTGAATGCTTATGTCTTAAAAAAAGTTAAAGATGATCCGAGTCAGGTTAATAAACTTTTTAACGGAAGGCTTTACTGGTCAATTATCCTAGCTTTTATTGCTTGCATATTAGTTTTAGTATTACCTATTGGTGGCGGGCTTCTTAAATTAGCGGTATTCCTAGGAGCTTTTACAATTATCAGTAATGGAGTTTTTACATCGGTTAGCCTAATTTTCCAAAAAGAGCTCAAATATCAGTTGTCTATTGCTGCACAGACAGTTGGTTCTATCGTAATGGTTTTTTCACTGATTTTTTTAATTTCTTTAAAAGTCTCAGTATCTCTGTTGCTTATTTGTTATTCCATAGGCTGGTTTGCTAACAATCTAGTTTCACTTATTTTTGTAAATAAATTTTATCATTTTAAGCTTTTAAAGCCTGATTATAAATACTTTTTTAACCTAATTAAAAAAGTTTGGCCAATATCAGCAACTTTAATTCTAAATGTGATTTATTTTAGGTTTGATGCCTTTATTTTAGCTACCACAAGAGGTTTGGCTGAAACAGCAATTTATAATCTTTCTTACGCTCTTTTTCAAACAGCTCTTTTTTTACCAGCTTTTATAATGAATAGTTATTACCCCATTATCTTAAAAGAGCTTTCTAATAAAGTTTTGCTTTTTCGCCAGTTAAGGATTGCATTTATAATAATGATTGTATTGGCGGCTTTTGGAACTATTCTTACTTTTGTACTTTCGGAAGATATTGTTAATTTAATTACAGGGGGTGGATTTGATGGATCTGTAGAATCAATAAAAATATTATCACTTTCTTTTCCGGCATTTTTTGGAACAGCGCTTTTAATGTGGCTATATGTTTCTCTGGGAAAATATAAAGTTTTGGTTTGGATTTATTTAACAGGACTTTTAGTAAATGTGTTTGCTAATTTCATTTTTACCCCAAGTTATTCATACATAGCAACTTCCTGGATTACTGTTTTTTCTGAGTACTTGATTTTGCTGCTGCAAATTGTGTTACTATTTCGAAGATGAAGCTTATTATATATACAGATGGTGCCTCCCGCGGGAATCCAGGTCCCGCATCATACGGATTTACGATCTCAGATCAAAAAGGAAAACTACTCCACGAAGAAGGGGAATATATAGGGGTGACTACGAATAACGTAGCTGAGTACACTGCGGTAATTGAAGCGCTGAAACTTGTAAAAGAAAAATATTCGAAAAAAGGTAAGGTTCAAATAAATCTTTTTGCAGACTCGAAGCTTTTAGTAGAGCAACTATCAGGAAGATATAAAGTGAAACACCCAAATTTAAGGCCTCTGTTTGATAAAATAAAAATACTAGAGGTGGAATTTGACCTTATTTCTTATACGCATATACCAAGAAGCAAGAACACGGAAGCGGATACAATGGCCAATAAAGCTTTAGATAGCCGAGTTTAATCCTCGAAAGTCACTTACTGCATGTTACCTTACGATATCTTTCCTCTCTCTTGCAAACTTCTCTACAAGTGTTACGATTCAAATGTGCAAGGAATAACAGAAAATATCATCAGAAACAATATTAATAGTGTTTCGCGAAACTCTCCAATAGCCTTGGTCGTGGGAGCCTCCGGGTTTATAGGTTCTTATATTTCCGAAGAGCTTCTTAAAAAAAATATCCAGGTTATAGGAGTTGATAATTTTTCTACAGGAGAAAAAGAAAATTTAAGCGAGGCTATTAAAAGTAGAAAATTTCAGCTTATTAATACTGACGCATCAAGTTTAAATTTGGAGGTTCCAAGGCTTGATTACATATTTATTACCGCAGGGTCAGAGTGGGACATATCAAAAATACTTAATATTGCAAACAACCATAAATCAAAAGTTGTATTTATTTCGGATATTGGACTTTACGACAGAAACATTTCTTCAGCCCTAGTTTGGTACAAAAATTCTGAAGAAAAAATTGCAAACTTCGCAATGGAAAATAATTTGAATGCGAGAGTAGTTAGAATGGGAGCGGTTTTTGGTCCAAGGATGCATTTTAGGTACGGAGATCCAGTAGTTCGTTTAATTCAGGCAACTTTACTTGGCGAGATTCAAAAAGAATCTACTGCACTTGAGTTTTCATCAAGGGCGCTTTACATTGCGGATGCAGCTGATTTAATAATCAAAAGTATGCTTTCAGGCTCGACTGCCCAAAAAATATTTGACGGTGTAAATGATCCGGTAAAAGTTTACGAGATAAAACAAATCCTTTTAGATCCGCTTTGGCACGAAACAAGAGGGTTTATCCCTTCGGAACTTCCGCCCTGGACAACACCCAATTTGGCAAATACAAAAAAACATCTTTCATGGAAACCGAAAACGAACATTGTTACGGCTTTAAGGAGTACACTTCACTTTTTTAAAGAAAATGAAATTCATGTACCAAAACTTGAAGTTAATTATAATCCGGAACCTGAATCTCCTACGGTACATCCGGAGGAAGAAAATGAATGGAAGGTAAAAGTTAACGAATGGAAGAAAGATGTAGAAATTGATATTAAAAAATCCGAAATAAAAAAAAGCAAATTTTTATCAGTAAAAAACTTTATAAATTTAGTCCTTTGGGTGGTAATTACTTATGGACTCATTTACCCGATTTTGGGTATTTTATGGAATGGATATCAATTTAGGGAAAATATTTTGTCAGCAGAAGTTAGCTTATCAGAGGGGGAGTTAGGGGAGTCCCTTAATAATATTCAAAGTGCAGAGGGAAACTTAAACTTTATAAATGGTTTAGTGGGATCATTGAAACTTCCGCTTCAAGTAGGGATTTTAAATAAGAGGCTTTTAGTTATTAAGGATTACCTAATTTTTTACGACAGTACCCTTGAGAGTGTGAGAAAAAGTTTAACAGGAGCCAAAGATCTGTATGAAAGCTTTAAATCGATTTCAGGGGAGTATGATACAAACTTAAAAGATCAAATAGATAATGCAAATTCTGAACTTGAAGCTGCACATTCAGGGTTGTCTGAGATAAAACTTAATTTACAAAGAACTGGTATTAAAAAATTGCCATTCATAAATCCAGACATTTATATTAAATTAACATCACAAAATAGAACCTTAGCAAGGTTTTTGCCTCAAGTTGTATCCGGAGAAAAGAGCTACCTTGTAATAATTGAAGACGGTAGCAGGCTTGTGGGATCTGGCGGCAAAATTCTTTCAGCTTCAAGAATTGATTTCAATGCGGGAAAATTTAAGCAATTAGAAACAAAGACTGCAAGCTTGATAGATAAGGAACTAACAATATCTACTAACCCGCCGCAGATTTTAAAAAGTGATTTAAATATTCAAAAAGGACAGTTTCAGTATTCAAATTTTGATGCGGATTTTCCTACTGCAGCAAAAATGATGAGCTGGTATTACAATAAATCAGAAGGGGAAGTAGTAGATGGAGTAATAACTATAGATGTGCAATCCCTGGAAAAACTTTTAAGGATTATAGGTCCTGTGAGTTTAGAGGATCAAGGGAAACTGGCAGATAGTAAAAATCTAAAAGAACTTTTAGAAAAAGATAAAGATGATAGAATAGCATCTTTACTATCTAATAAATTATTAAATAAACTTTTTTTTGTCCCGGATATAAACTGGCCGGAAATCATAAACTGGTTTGGAAGCAATATTGAAACTAAGGATATACAAGCCTACTTTGAAGATAACAGAATATTTGCATATCTTTTATCTGAAGGGATTTCCGGAAGCATACCAAGACCCTCAAAAGATCAATCTGATTTGATATCAATTATTGAAACATCAGTAGGAGAAGAAAAATCAAACGCGGCTTTAGACAGGAAATTAGAACTTGCTACAAAAATAGATAACCATGGAAATTTAAGCCACAACTTAAGGGTAGGTTATATAAATGGAAATGGTAAAAATATTTCAAATAAGCTCCGGATGAGGGTGTATATCCCTGCTGGCAGTAAGGTTACTAGAGCCTTTATCGGAGAAATAGATTTGATGAAGAATTCAACTTCAACAATAGAATATGGAAGATTAGTCTATTCTTTTGTTTTTGAAATTAAACCAAAAGAACAGTTGAGTCTAAATTTTGACTATACTGTTCCGATTAAATTAAACTTACAATCGGATAAAATTAACTACAGACTTGATGTTATAAAGCAGCCTGGAACCTTATCTGATCCGTTTGAATGGAGAATTACATATCCTGAAAGTATAAAGACAAGCAGTCAAACAAACATTATTACAGATTTAAAGAAAGACAGAAGTTTTGCAGTTGATTTTACAAAGTGAGCAAAGCTGCTTCGTAATAAGCACGTGCCCTGAATTTGGGCAAGCTTGGGAGGCTGTTGAATATTTTCCTAAATAGTGTTAAGATTTCATACTATGGATAGATTAAGTTTAAATGCCGAAGAAAGACTGCTTCTTGGTAAAAAAGTAAGTAGGCTTCGAAAAGACGGAATACTTCCTGGACATGTCTTTGGAAAAGGGCTTGAAACTGAACATGTTTCAGTAAATACAAAAGATTTTCTGCATACATTTACTCAAGTAGGTGAAACAGGGTTGATTGATTTAAAAATTGGAAGTGAAAAAATAAGACCTGTTTTGGTTCGTGAAGTTTCGCACAATCCAATAACAGGAAAACCAATGCACGTTGATTTTTATCAGGTTAATCTGTCTCAAAAAGTTAAAGTTTCTGTACCCCTTGTTTTAGTAGGGGATGAGCCTGAGCTGGTTAAAAATAGTGAAGCAATTGTACTCCAAACATTAAATGAAGTTGAAGTGGAGGCGCTTCCGACTGATTTAGTTGAAAAAATTGAGGTGGATATTACAAACCTTAAAAATATAGATGACTCTATAAATATAGGACAGCTTAAATTTGACAGGGAAAAATTATCTGTGGGAGTAGAGGAGGATGCAATTGTTGTAAAGCTTGCTCCGGCTGTATCCGCTGAGATGGAGGAATTACTGGAAGAGCAGGCTGCAGAAACTGCAGAAGCTGCAGCCGAAGCCACCGAAGAGGGTACTAAGGAAGGTGAAATCCAAGCTGAAGGGAAGGAAGCTTCTGTTGAGGGGGAAGCAAAAGATCAAGCTGACACCTCGGAGGTGAAATCCGAGGTTACCGATGAAGACACCTCCGAGGTGAAGAGAGAAGGCTAAGCGGGTATTTTGCGTTTAATTTGCGGGAAATATAGGCTAGATGAAGAAATTAAATAACATTCAGTTACAAAAATTATCAGATATATTTATTTTGATTGGCGGGATAGTGTTTGGCTCAACGGTGATTCCATTCTTCGTAAAATTTGACAAACCCGGGGTGGTTATGCTAATATCAGGATTATTATTAAGTATTTTTTGCTGGTTATTTAGCTTGTTTATTGTTAAAGGAGTTAGAAGATGAACGATATAATGATTTTCTATTTAATAGTTGCCATACTTCTTTTAACTACCAGTATTCTGGTTTATCCTTCATTAAAAGAAAGCTCCAAAAAAAGAAGCTAATAATTTTCAGGTCACACAACCCTGCTTTTAATAAATGCCCTTACATTTTCTAAGTCAGATTCAAGAATATAGCAAGTTGTATCATATTGAAATATCGGTATCTCAGATGCTTTAATTAACGCGTCTTTGATGGCTTGTAATTTAAGACGGTTTTTGTAGGAAATATTGAACTCAGTGAGTGCAGAAGCTAAGCTCACAACTCCATTTTTTTTCTGAATCTTTGTAGTGTTCGGAATTTCAGTTTTAGGCCCGCTTATTTGTTTAACAGGATTTTCAAGGAATCTTTCCAGATCTGGATTTTCTTTAAGGGCTTTTTCTGCTCTTTTTTTGTGTCTTGCTGCTATAAAAAAGTAATACCTTTTGCCTTTTTGAGGTCCGCTTTGAACAATGCTTTCTGTTATTCCAAGGGGAATACCGGCATCTATTAAAGCGTCATAAAAATGTTGTTGTTTGAATAAAGGAAAATGAAAACCGGCTGAGAGTAAAAAATCCCGTACACTGATTATGACTCCGGAGGCACGTAATACTTCTATCCCGCGAGCTCCATTGATCTGGTCTAATAAAACTTGAGTTTCTTCATCAGTTAAGTCTTCCCTCATTAGTTTCTGTGCAATCCTAAGATATTCACCAGGACTATCTTTAACCCTTTTTATATTAAAACCCATTTCTCTTAGCATTTTTAAAGCTTTTACTGCCTGTATTCTTTTTGGACCTATTTCAAAACGTGATTTTATTTGATCTGCTGAAAGTCCCTGTTCTAAAAGCTCAACTATTTCTGAGCCCAAATTATCTTTTACAAGCAGCCATTCTTTAGGGCGGTACTGAGGTTTCTTTTTAAGAGAAATTTTATTTTGAAAATTAAGTTTTTCTAAAACTATTTCATTTGTTTGTCTGGCTCTTTCACCGGATATTCCATAAATTTTTCCAATTTGTCCTAATTTAGCTTTACTTAAAATAAAAGTTCCAAATATATTTCTGTAAAGAGTCCATCTCTCCGGATTCATTCCCGGGGGTGTCAAAAGATGGGCTCCTTCAGAAAAAACCTGTCTTAAAACTTCGCGGCTTTCAGGGGCAATAAATGTAAAATTTACTCCGGATAAAGCCTCTTTTAATTTGGGATGAATAGGTGATTCAGGAGGTAAAACAGGTTGTTTAGATGAGGGATGGAGTGGTCGGGATAGACCCTTCTTTTTTACCTGCTTTATTTTTATTTCTCTCCCCGAAGGCTTATGAGGTAACAAAAAATGTTCCTTAACTACCGGGGATGCGCTTAGCCACAAATATCTTATTGAGTTTCTCATTAAGAAGCTAACATTGGCTTGAGCGATTTTGTATACTTGTCCGATTTTCTCCTGCTTTGCACTGGATATTAAATAACTGCCCAATATATTTTTACCTCTTATCCATCTCTCTAGGGAAAGGCCATAAATACTAGGTTTTACTAAATGTGCTTCTTTCTGGATTACTGCTTTTACGAAACGACTTACAACATCTTTTCTTCTTAAGGAAAGCATTTCAGGCTCAAAATCTGGTTTTACCCCCCCCTCGGAATCCAGAGGAGCCCAGACATCACCAAACTGCTCACGCAAAGTCCGTGCTATTTCAGCACCTGGAATATTTCCCATTTGTCTTTGGTTTTCTTCCCAAAGCTGTAGAGGGCCTTTTTCAGGAGACATAATAACAGGAAGTATACACTATAAGATTATTTTAATCAATAGAGGGTTTTACGTACATTCTAGGTGGAAGTGCAGCAGTTAATCAAGTAAGTACCTCTAACATTATCTCATATGGTGTCAAATATCCAAGGCATGTTCAGGATCCCTAGATAGAGAACGGTTGTCCTCCTTTCTGAAGTAGATAACTTGTAACATATTCTGAAGGAGTTTGGTAGTGGATGGC
>Ga0155900_123_pt1 | contig 24025 bp, 25 predicted proteins | sample RifCSPlowO2_01_FD_107554 | JGI IMG/M metagenome (GOLD analysis project Ga0155900, IMG submission 107554) | Candidatus Daviesbacteria bacterium RIFCSPLOWO2_01_FULL_37_10
AGGAAGTTACATCTTCGCTCTGTCATTCCGAGTGAAACGAGGAATCTCATGACTAAATCTATAGATTTCTCACTCCGTTCGAAATTACATGGGAAGATTCTGGACAAGCCAGAATGACATGTGGTAACGTTTTACTATGAAGTCTTTACTCCGATATTTTTTAATTAACCTTGTTTCTCTTTGGGTAACCACTGAAATTATTGGGGGACTGACCTATACCGGAGGTATAAAATCCTTGGCTTTTGGGGCTTTAGTTTTTGGTCTAATAAATATTTTACTTGTACCGCTGCTTAAGGTACTTTTACTCCCCTTAAACCTTTTAACACTCGGGCTTTTTTCGTGGCTCACCAATGTTCTGGCCCTTTACGCCCTAACCACCTCAGTATCCCAGTTTAAACTTATGCCTTATTTTTTCCCGGGGTTTGAATATTCCGGTTTTTCAATTCCCGGAGTACAACTATCAACGCTCCTCGTAGCTATTGTTGCCTCATTTTTAATAGGAATAATTACCAACTTCCTTCATTGGGTTATCCATTGAAAATGTTTCATGTTTCATGTATCATGTATCATGTAAATGACTCAAGTAGTATTTTTAATACAGATCATTCTTTCTATAATTTTAGTACTAGTCATATTAGTGCAGCAAAAGGGAACGGGGCTGGGCGGAACTTTCGGGGGGGACTTAGGGTTTTACAGAACAAAAAGAGGCGCTGAAAAGCTCCTTTTTAATCTTACGATTCTTATTTCAGTCCTGTTTATAATTTCTTCAATAGTTGGTTTAATATTCTAATCATGGGAGAGTTTCTGAATAAGTTTAAACTTGGGTTTCTTATTCTCTTAAAATTAATATTAAGAAAGTGGAGAGTAATTTCTCTGGTTACTCTTATTTTAACTTTTGTAGTTTCTTTAATTATATTTACAAAACCTTTTAAACCAACCTCAATTTCAGAAGGAATCGTTGGTACATACCAAACGCACGATTTGCCGGAAAGCGTTACAAATCTCCTTTCAAAGAGCCTGGTTTCGACTGATGAAAATGGAAGAATGGTTGGTAACCTCGCAGAGGGGTGGGATGTAAACTCAGATGCAACCGTTTATAAGTTTAAACTTAGAAATAATATTTACTGGTCAGACGGGGCAAGGATTAAATCAAATGATATTGAATTCAGCATACAGGATGTTGAGGTAAGCTATCCCGATGAGGCAACTATTCAGTTTAAGCTTAAAGGGGCTTTTAGCGCATTTCCCTCACTTCTTACAAAACCTGTTTTTAAAAAAGATACTATAACCGGAGTTGGTCCGTACAAAATAGAAAAAATTGAAAAAAGCAGAATTTTTATAACAAAAATAACACTCAAAAAAATAGATCCCGCTATAAATACTGTTCCTGATATAGTTGTAAGGTTTTACCCTAACGAGAAAACTGCCCTTCTTGCATTTGAGCTTGGGGAAATCCAATCCCTAATCGGAGTAAACAGTACCCCTTTAAATAGCAGCCTGAATAAATTAACAAAAATTACAAATTACGAAAAAATTATTACAATTCTTTATAATACAAAGGATCCTGCTCTTTCCAGCCGGTCTTTCAGGCAGGCTTTAAGTTATTCCGCTCCTGAGATTAAAGATGAAACACCCGCAAAAACTCCACTGCAGCCGCATTCATGGGCGTATACAGATGAAGTTAATGACTATCTTGATAACCCCCAGTCCGCAAAAGCAGCTCTAAAAAGATCAAAAAACTCCTCAAGTGAGGAAATATTTAAAAAAGAAATAGTACTGACAGCTACTCCTCAGCTTGAAAATATTGGTAAGCAGGTAATTGCTTCCTGGAACAACTTAGGAATTAAATCAGTTTTAAGAATAGAGTCAGGAATTCCTCAAAATTTTCAGGCACTTCTAATTTCCCAAAGCATACCTGTTGACCCGGACCAATATTCCCTCTGGCACTCAACGCAAACAAAAACTAACTTGACCGGCTATTCTTCTGCCAGAATTGATAAAGACCTGGAAGACGGCCGAAAGCTGATAATGGAAGAAGAAAGAAAGGTAAAATATATAGATTTTCAAAAACAGCTTCTGGAAGATTCTCCTGCCACTTTTTTGTATTTTTCCAACTATAATGTTATATACCTTAAAAAGATTGAAACAAGTTTAAGTGAAGTTCTGCCAATCCAGCTGCCTTAGAGTTTAATAAGTTTCATAGTGCCACTTTGGAAAATTATTTTCCGGTATTTTAATTCAAATGTTTCTCCTTTTAGTAAATACATTATTTCACTTTCCGTTATATCGGATGGTGTAATAAGAAAATCCTCACAATCAGGAAGCAAAACAGTTTTTTCCGTTAAGGGAATAACCTCACCCGCATTAGAATAGAAGAGAACTGCTTCAGGGGGCATATTCAGTAGATGCAAACACTTCTTTCCGGGAAGACCTTTATAAACTTCCGCAACATATTTTGTATTCCTGTGATATGGAACTATTTGCGGAAAATTTAAAAAAAGTACAAAAAGGGAGAAAGTTAAGGAAAACAAAAACAGCGGTGCACTTATTTTTTTAGGGATCTTTATTTCCCTATGAAGGATATAAAATATTAATAAAGTCAGTAAAATACCATAAGCAAGTGTAACTTTGTTACTGTCTGCAAGAAAAATTGGTACTGAAGCTAGGACTATTGAAAAAGATAGATTAATTAGTTTTAATGGATATTTCTTAAGGTAATCCTCTACTGAAAGATAAATGTAAAACGATATAGCCGGAACAAGGGGCAAAACATACCACCAGATTTTATTAACCGAAAGGGAAAATAAAACCAACCCGCCAAGTATATAGCTTAAAAGTATCATTTTTTTTATTGTAAAGGTCTTGTAATAGAAATCGAACACAAGCAGGGCAAGAAATAATGTCCAGCCTGGTCTGAAACTATCCCACCACCATCTTATGTACCAGAAAATTGGAGCCTTAATAAATGAATACTCAACAATTGCGGAATCTGCTGCAAATTTTGTGAAAATCTCAAGAAATTCACCTATCCCAAAGAAAATTCCAAGAAGGAAAAGCCAGGGTAAAAGAATAAATGCTGCTGATGCCACAAATTTCAGGAGATCCCGGGCTGTTAATTTTTTCCTGAGAAACAAAAAAATAAGCGGGAATACAAAAATTACTGCGGGTTGTCCCTTGCTTAAAAAAGCAAGGCTAAAACTTAAGGCCGAAATTGTTATAAAAATATTTTTCTTTTCCATGGAGAATTTTATTAGAAAAAGAAGGCTCGTAAACAGAAAAAAAGTAAGTGAAGTATCAAGCTGTGCATATTGACCAGACAACCAAATATCACCTGATGTTATTAAACTAAGGAACCCAATCGCAGCCGGAACAGGGGAAAATAGACTTTTAGAAAAATAAATAGAAGCTAAGAAAACGAAAATGGTTGAAATAGTCATCAGGAAAGAAGGTAACCGGTAAGCCCACTCAGAAGTTCCGAAAACAGAAGTTGATGCAATTATAAGCCAGTAAACTAACGGGGTCCTTTCGGGATGATAGTATAAAAAAAGATTAGAATTTTCTCTTAAGGGAATCCTCAAGTTTTCTGTCCGGTCAGCAGGGCTCCCGGTTAAAGGAACAAGAAAACTAAAATATTCTTTCATTTTTTTCGCCTGTTCTGCTCTATGAGCTTCATCAAAATCGTGGAACGGAATTGTGCTCATGTTGATAGCGGACTTTATGACAAATGCAGAAAAAAATACTACAAATATCAGTAAAATTATTTTATTCATGAATTTTCAAGATAATATAACCGCAAAATCGGAGAGTCAAGGGAGAAGATTATTCTTATATATAAAATCTGCAATTTCCCGGCTAATGAAAATAATTCCAGCAGGGGAAGGATGGATATAGTTGTGATCTTCAATATATTTCAAGTTTCCGTCGCCATATAAATCCAAAGATTTTTCAAAGACATTGACCAAAGGAATGCTGTGATCATTTGCATATTTAATGTGGTTTTTTATATATTCAGTTCTTTCTTTTGCCCAGATTTCTCTTTGTTCGGGCGATAGATCTAGAAGATGTCCTGCGTAGAGTTTTTTATTCGGGGAGATTGTTGCAAGAAAGACTATTTTTGCCTCCGGCTTTTTATTTTTTATCATTTCTACAACTATATCCAAGGTTTCGCTTTGTTTTTTAAGCCCTTCCTCGAGAGGAAATTCAGAAAGGGGATTATGCCCGAAACTTTCAATAATTATCATATTGAAAGGAATATCAAGTATAGGCTTAAAAGGTCTTCCATGATCAGTCCAGGATACTAATCTGTCAGGAAGTGAAAGTATATTTGTAGAGCCAAAACCATAATTTAAAAAATCAAAGGTTTTCCCGGGGTAGTGCTCACTCATAAATACACGCAGTTCATCTGAATTGCCTAAATACTCTGTCATTGAATCACCTGCTAAAACAACTAAGTAATCAGGAGGATATTTTACCTGTGAAGAGAGTTCTTTACCTTTTTCAACAAAAGCTTTTTTGTCTGCTTTTTGTTTAAGGTAGAAAATTCCGAGAATAGTGGAAACTAGAACTAAAATAAAAAGAAGAACTAAGCCCTTTTTAACCACAGCTTATTATTACACAACTCAATAACCTATGTCATCCTGAACCCCGATTATCAGCCAAAGGCTGATCGTCCTTTGGACGAAATCGGGGGGAACATGTTTCAGGATCAATAAAATAACAATTAACCATTTCCGCCGTAGCGCGAGTTAATTTGTTCTGCCCTTGATAAATCCGGACCGCCTGGATGTTCTACCCATTTAAAGTCTGCAATGCCAACAAAGGTTGGAAATCTTCTTTTCAGGTCAGGTATTCTTTCCGGATGTCTCATAAAAGCAGTATCATATAAGTGTGATAGGTCATTTTTACATTTTTTTGCTCTTTTTATAAGTTCCGGGTTACCGGATGCTGTAAGAGTTCCGGCTATTCTGCTAAGCATAGCCATCTGGGAAATTATTCCTGAATAATCATCACTGTCTTCCCTTTTTACACTGTAATCTAAATCAATTAGTTGTGTATTTACCTCAAACATCCGCTTTGTAATTAATAATCTTTGGCCGATTTCAGTAAAACTCTCAAATTCTTCTCTAGGAAGCATTACAGTTTTTGGATCAGTTAATCCCTGGGATAATTCCCCGAAAAAACGGTGGGATGTCCAAATAATTCTATAATCATCCATATTAAGATTCCTGTTTCCTCCATCTTCGATTAGGAGTTTTAAAATAAGTTCACTATCTGTTACTTTTTCACGAACTTCTTCAGGAAGTTCTGCAAGTGCTCTTTTCTCCATTTCCAAACGCCAGCTCATAGAAGGAAATTCAGAGAGGGCATCTATTAGTACATCATGCGTAAGGTGGTTAATAACAGTTGGAAATTTCTCGCGAATATCTTTAAGCTCCGAACCTAATCTAGCTTTCGGATCTACATCAATAAGGTCTGATCTGTAATATGCCAAAGCCATTGCGGTTTGTATTGCTTCAGGGTGTACAAGAAGTATACCTACAGCCTGAGGGTTTACTACCAGATTACGAAAATCAGTAAGCGCAAGAACTAATGACTTTGAAGGTGATTGATCAATTACTGCAAGGGCAGTGGTTTCAGCTTCTACCATACTAACCGATAGTCTAGCATGAAACCGCTTTGCTGTCAAGTCCCTAAATTAATTTTTATATTTAGCTTGAGTATGATATAATAACCCATAATCTATTATGACGGAACGTGATATTGTTACACAGGATATACCTCAGGATGAAAACCTTTATGCTGATAGAGCAGAAGAGATTATTAGACGCGTTATCGGTGAATACTTTCTAAAAAATGCAGCCTCAGAGGATAAAATTCGGCTAAAAGAAGATTTTCAAAAGAAACTTCCTGTATATACAGACGCAATAAGGCGCGGTTCTGATATTGTCTGGAATAAACTCTACGGAGAAGGTTTGTTAGTTGATGATTTGGACGGATCAGCTGTGCGCAAATATAAAACAGATGAAACCGGGTTAATAACCTGGACTCTCACTTCAAAATCTGCTGACATTTTTGCCCGAATGAACTTTGTCCGGGATCTAAATCAAAGAAATCAGCCAACCGCAGGTACATCAGATTTCTGGACTGATCAGACAATTATAGAACAGGTTTTTTTATCTGGTTTGAAAGAACAGGAGCGCAGATTTACTTATTTTGTCGACATTTATAAAAGTATTGTGAAGACAGAACAAACCTGTATTGAAATACTGCCGTACTTGCCCTCTATTGATTCCGGGCATTTTTCTGAAATTAAGCATATATACAATAAATTGCTGGAAACTCCTGATAAATTTCCTCCGAAGGAAGCTTTTGCTTTAGGAGTTTTAGTTCCAAACGATCCTATACTTAATAAGCTTGAAGGCGTAGATGAATTGTGTAGGGGCGCGGAGAAAATTTATGAATTATTTAAGGTTCAAAAAAATAGAAAAAGAAGTAACTACGAGGCTAGTTTAATAGTTGAACTCTTAAGTAGTTCTAATCCATTTAACGATGCAGGGAATTTTACAGCTCCAGTCACTACGCTTGATAGAGTTATAAGTGTAAATAGATTCATAAATAGTTTCAGAAAGACTTCATCCCGGGAAGATTTTAAATACATGGTCTCACTTCTAACTCATAAAATAGTAGAAGAGCAAAAAGATAATTTGTCTAAAATTTTTAAAGAGCTACAATTGCCTAAAGCCTTTACCTTTGAATATGTTCAAAATCTATTGTATAAACGTTTGCAGGAACTTCCAGTTAGTGAAAGTATCTCTGAGAGTGATTTTAGTATGACTGACTCTTTACGAAGCTTAATAGGAAGTTTGTATATACTTGATCGACCTTTTCCACCTATTAGAGAAAAAAGTCCTGTTCCGGTTCAAAAAAGAATAGATACGGGCTTAATTGCACAGAATTTTGTTGTAGGTAATAACTTTAGCACTTCCAGGTTTAGATTATATTCTGATGAAATAAGAATGGGTTTATTAAACCAGATATTCTCACACCCGCTTTTGGAAAATGATAAAAGAAAAGAGGAAGTAATTAAAAGTCTGTTTCAAAAACTGCATATAAATTTTTTACCTAAAAAAAGAATATTTTATCCTGAAGCTACAAAGCCTGACGATCAAAGACATTGGTCGTTTTTAAGATCATTGAATTCCTTTATTCTTAAGTGTATAAAACTTGTGGCTGGAGGAGATAGGGTAGTAACGGACGTAGTTGGAGACTTAGTTATAAGAGGTGCAATGGGTTTATATTTACAAGAAAAGGGATATCTTCCTTCCAGCTCAAACAGAAAGTACAAGAATTTACTTAGAAGTACCGCCTTAGGCATATTACGCCTTGCTAAGGATTCCGAGGATATGAGAGAAGGCTTTAAAAATGCTATTGCAGGATTTTCAATCGCTTCAATGTATGCAAGGAAGATGAATGAAGTAAGCTTACCCGAGATTATAAGAAATACACAGAATAGATTAATCGGAGATATAAGTGCTAAGGAATATAGAGCAAGGTTCGGCGGAGAAGAAGCAGATTACGAAAGAGAAGTTGACGCAGTGCGGTATATTCCAATAGAAGATATAACTTTAAGAATAGAAAAATTAATTACTGAATTTAAAAATGAATATTTTGGGGAGGACTACGAAGAAAACAAGACAAAATATATCCTTGAAATACTTGAAAGATCAATAAGTTCTTGAGTAAAATGAGTTAATGACCGGGAGGACGCATGATTTGGCTGCTTTTACAGCTCTTAACTTAGTTGTTGTTACAACTTCTGTTCCGCAAATGACTATCCCAACAGCTTTTGTGGCTCTTTCTGCAAACTTTATTGGGGGATTGGTTCCGGATATTGATCAGCAAACTTCAATGTTCTGGAAAAATGTAAGAGGCGGAGGATCCCTGGCTGTGCTGGTTGCACCACTTTTAGGAGGACATAGATTTATTTCTCATTCAGTGATAGGTGTAATTTTATTTGGATTTTTATCAAAACTTCTATTTAATATGCTCGGCTCATTTATTGTGGTGGACATGCAAATTGTATGGATAGCTTTTATGATAGGCTATATATCCCACCTTTTGATGGACACACTAACAAAAGACGGAGTCGCCTGGTTTTTCCCGTTTTCCTGGAGGATAGGATTTCCTCCATTTAGTTTTTTAAGGGTAAAAACAGGGGGTTTGATTGAAAAAATACTTGTATTCCCGGGTCTTGTTTTCCTGAATGGGTATCTCATATATTCATTCTATCCAAAATATCTGGAGTTTTTAGGGAATTTAATAAGGTAAATTATTTATTTCCAACCCCCGGGGTTAGATAGCTTCGAACCTCAGGAAAATCTGTGTGACCAGCTTAGTACATTAAACAGACTTCGTAATTTCTGTGAGATATTTCTGTCTATGGATATTTTACCAGATTTAATATGGTGGTTACAACCAGAATTAGCTTCAAAAACTCCCGAGATTAAAAAATAAGCCACTTTCCCTTATTATTTATCTCTTTTTTATTATGGTTAGATACGGGTTTTTTCTGTATAATAAACTACAATAACAATTGTTAACTAAGATGGCGGAAAATAAGATAAGATTACCAAGACTTTTAAATATTAACCAAGTAGCAAAAATACTAGGAGTTGTACCTACAACATTGAGAAGGTGGGATAATAGTGGAAAGTTAAAAGCTATTAGGATAGGTAATAAGCGCGGAGTGGGTGAAAGACGATACCGGAGAGAAGATATTATTAAATTAATAACAAATTTATAGATTTGTCTGTAAACTCTAGAAATTAACGTCAAGGGCAATTGCAAACGTGGAAGAAAAAATAAGACTATGAATCAAATTACACATTCAAATAATATAACAACAGAGCTAAACGGTACTGGATTATTTCTCGAATCTGTAGTTTATAACTTATTAATTAAGAATTCAGAATATAAAGTTTTGCGAGAAGAACCTTATTCTGGCTATACCTCAGAATCTTTTGAGGGTGTCATTGATATTTTATTAGTTAAGCTTTTACAAAGTGCTGGTCGAATAATATGCCTAACGATAGAATGTAAAAAAGCAGACCTTGCACAAAAAAAGTGGGTAATAGAAAGATGGATTAAGCCTGACGAAAGCAATTATCCTTTTGATTATTATGAAGCAGGAGTGAACAATTTTAATTTTAATAAAAATATATTTTTCCCTTCTCTAGGATATGGTGGAATGAAATTTTTTGATCAAGGTATACAGACGTTCGAATTTAATGAGAGTTTAGGAAAGCTGAGTAGAAATCAAGGGGAAAGACCATATCTTGCATTAAGACAGGCAAATGAGGCAATCTCGAGCTTTGTGGATGAAAGAAAAAACAGGATTTATGAAATCTTAGGAGTAAACTTTAGGCAATATGATATTTTATTTATTCCAGTGGTTATTACAACTGCAGATCTTCTACTTCTAGACTATGATCCAGAAAAAATAGATTTAAGTAGAGGCGAGATAGACATTAAAGAAGTCAAATTAAATCCTAAAGATTGGGTTCATTATGAATTTCCATTACCATATAGTTTAAGAACAAGGGCACAAGGAGGGTTGGGTCCGGTTAAACGTCCATCATTTATTGTGTCAGCAGAAAAATGCGAAGAATTTGTTACAAAATTAATGAAAGATTCTGAAAGTTATGTTTTATAAAGAAGACAATAATTGATTCGATCCTTGTGGCCAAGACGGATCAGAAAATCTTCTGCCAACTTTCGCTCTCTAACAGGAAGATACTTTCACCATAAGGATCATTCGGTAAGTGTATTTTATCATAAATTCATGGATATTTTTTTGTTATAATCAAAGTGCCAAAACGTTAGGTGTTTCTGTTGAAGATTTATTGAAATAAAAATATGACTAATATTGATATTTTAATCAACAAAATAAACGGAAAATATTTTAAATCTTTTACCTTGAAAAGAGATTCTATTTCAAGTGAAGAGGATTTAAGAGTTGCATTTTCATCTTTAATAGATATTATCTCTCGCGAAAATAAGGTAACTATTCAAGAAGAACATCATGAGTATACGGTATTAAAGGGTCGCATTGATTCTCTTTATGGCGAGGTAATAGTTGAATATAAGGAACCAAATTATCTAGACAGTTCTAATAGTTCTCAAAAAAATATAAAAGCAATTGAACAGGTTAAGCGCCACATTATTGGTATAGAAAATAGACAAAAGATAGACATTAACAGATATCTCGGTGTAATTTTTGATGGCTTTAAAATCGTTTTTATTAGAAGAAGAAATAATTTATGGGATGTAGAGAACCCTGTAGAAGTTAATGAAAAGTCATTTAAATTACTTCTTCAAAGACTTTTTTCTATTGGAATACAAGGAAAAGCTTTAATAATCGATAACTTAATTAAAGATTTCAGCATTATTTCCGAAGATACAGTTAATGACGTAAAAACACTACTAATCAATTTTATTAAAAATGAAGAAGGTAAGGTTAGCTTATTATTTGAGCAATGGAAAATACTATTTCGGGAAGTTTGCGGATACGATTTTGATACTAAAAAAATCGAAATAAAAGAGCTTGCTAAAACTTTTCGTTTAGAAAATGAAATAGATGATCTGCCAAGGATAATATTTGCTATTCAAACTTATTATGCACTTTTTATTAAATTACTTGGAGCTGAAACGCTTACCTATTTTCGTCATAGGGATAAGAGTTTCATCTCGTCTTTGAATGAAAGCAATCTTAAGCACAAAATTACTTCACTAGAAAGTGGTGAAATTTTCCGGTCTGAAGGAGTCAATAATTTTAACGAAGGAGATTTCTTTAGCTGGTATTTATTGTGTTGGAACAGTGATATAGAAAAAACAGTTCTAAAAATATCAACAAAGCTGAAGAATTATGATTTTAGTTCTCTGAATCTAGAACCAAAGGAGGCTAAAGATCTTATTAAGAATATTTATCATTATCTGCTACCACAAAAATTACGACATTCTTTAGGCGAATACTATACACCGGATTGGTTAGCTGAATTTTTGGTTGAAAAACTAAAAATTAATTTATCTAAAAATATTAGAGTTTTAGATCCTACGTGCGGATCGGGAACATTCCTATCGATCTTAATAGAAAAAATAAAAGAGAATGATGAAATTCCTGAAAAGGATAAATTAAGTACATGTTTAGGTAGTATCGTCGGGATAGATTTAAACCCCCTGGCGGTAATCTCTGCAAAAACAAATTATTTAATTGCACTATCAGAGTACTTAAAAGACATAAAAGAGAGTGGAATAGATATTCCCATTTATCTAAGCGATTCTTTGCTTGCCCCGCTTGAATTTAAAACCGAACATAAAGCATACTACTCTTTGCCAACAAAAGTTGGGATATTTAAAATCCCGGTTTCTTTAATACGTAATAAACAATTAGATATATTGTTAAACCTTGTAATAGCGTGCGTTGATGTAGAGCTAAGCTCCGATAAATTCGAGAGCAAATATAGAAAACTTGAATTGAATCTCACAAAGGCAGATGATGAATTGATTCATGAATTTTACGAAACACTCCTTGATTTACAGAAAAAAGGGCTTAACGGAATATGGGCTAAAATAATTAAAAATATATTTGCACCTGCATTCTTTGAAAATTTCGATTACATTGTTGGAAATCCACCGTGGATAAATTGGCAGAATCTACCGGAGGACTATAGAGATTCAATAAAAAAATATTGGGAAGATTATAAAGTTTTTCTACATAAAGGGTTAAAGGCGAGACTGGGCTCGGCTCACGATGATATTAGTGTACTTTTGACATACGTTGTAATGGATAAGTATCTAATAAAGAACGGCTTTCTTGGTTTTGTTCTCCCCCAAAATTTATTGCAATCATCAGGCGGAGGTAATGGATTCAGAAGATTTAAAATCAAAGATGAGGTGCAGGTTAAAGCAGTCGCCGTGGATGATTTTGTTTCTGTACAGCCCTTTGCAGATATTGGAGCTTCGAACAAGCCCGCAACAATAATTTTACAAAAGAATAATGTGACTACATACCCAGTTCCGTATCGTAGATGGTATAAAAAGGAGAAAGGAACAATTCCTTCTGACCAACCATTAAGTGCTGTACTTCCATTATTAAAAAGTGGAGATCTTGTTGCAGAACCTATAAGAGACAATGTCCTTGGATCCTCGTGGTTTATATCTGATAGTAGGAAGATTAAGATATTAAAAGCATTGGTCGGTCATTCAAGTTATCGTGCCCGAAAGGGGGTGGATTTTAGTCTTAACGGTTTATATTGGGGGAAAATATCTAAATCTAAGATTAAAGGGAACATACTTTTTGAAAATCAAGCGGATATTGGAAGAAAAAAACTAAAGTTTTATCAGGTATCACTTGAAGCAGATGTGATTTTCCCGATACTCCGGGGAAAAGATATGGGAAGATGGAAAGCTAAACCTGAGTTCATAGCAATTATTCCTTATGATAACAGCGGGAAATGCATTCAAATAGATGAATTAAAAAATAAGTTCCCAAATACTTATAAATTCTTTTATAAAACAGATCAAGAAATTACCAAATGGTTAGAAACGAGAGGGATCTATCAAAAACACCTAAAATATGCGAATGTTCCTGTCCATGGCCTATACGATATTGGCGAATATACTTTCAGTAAATACAAGGTTGTTTGGAAGGCATTAGCGAGTGGAATGATAGCAAGTGTAGTAAATTCCATTGATAATGAATTATTGGGAAATAAATTGGTTATACCCGATCATAATGTTTTAATAGTCCCCCTAGATACTGAACAGGAAGCCAATTATCTTTGTGGAGTTTTGAATAGTGAGATAGTTAATGATTTCGTCATTGCTTATATTTCGTGGTTTTATTCAAGTCATATTTTAGAACATATCAATATTCCAAATTTTGACAGCAATAATAAAGAGCATTTAAAGATTAGTGAGCTATCAAAAATGGGTCACAAAAAAGGTGCATTAACAAGTTCAGAACAAGCAGACTTGAATAGTGCCGTTGTAAAAATTTTAGGAGATAATTAAATAATTTGCCGCCGAAGTTAAAATTCAGTAGAATTTTAACGAAAGCCGCCAAAGAAAAACTTGAAATCACCCTTTCCGTTCTGGTTTCTACCTTTGAACCGTAAGTGTTAAGCTAAGCAGTTACCGTTAACTTCTTTCATCTATTTTTAACTATTGTTAACTTGTGACCCCGGTTGGATTTGAACCAACGACCAAGACATTAAGAGTGTCCTGCTCTACCACTGAGCTACGGGGCCGGTTTACACTGAACCATTTCATGGTGAAGTGCGCGCCTGGAGGGAGTTGAACCCCCGACCCTCTGTTCCGAAGACAGATGCTCTAATCCACTGAGCTACAGGCGCATATGCATATTTTACCAGATTAACAGTTTTTATGAGGTTTTCTTTCCCACGAAAAATCCGGCTTGCGCCGGATTCTTCGAGAACCTGTAGACCTCGCGGTGAACAGGTAAAGCGTATATTATCATATCCTGTCTTTCTTGTCAACACCCCAATTCAGGTTCAAACCTTAATTTGGGTTATTGACATTACCTTTTCAAGGAATCTAAAATTATTTATAAGTATATGAACACTCCGGAGATGCAAGTTGAGGTTATGAGGGCAGCGGGCTTAGATGATAACAGTATACTTAGGCTTGCTGAGATAAAAGGAAAAATAGCAACAGGAGCATTGGACGACCTTGCAATTGAGTATAAAAGAGCTATGTTTTTAAAACACCTAGTTGATAGAGGGAAGTTGCGGGAATGGGCTGTAACTAAAACTCCAGTTCAAAAACATTTTTCAGGTCCTGAACCTTTAAACCCTTCTGAGTCTTCTGACATAAATTCCCAACCATAAACTGGGTTATTGCATTAGTAGTTCTGAGAGTTCCAAAGAAGCATAATTTATCTGATATAATTATTTTGTGAATAGAACTACATATCAGATTTTGCTTTATTATAAGCAGAGCTTGAAAAATAAAATTTATTATGAATAGTAGATTTAATGTACTTTTATTTTATAAATACACAAAAATTAGTGACCCTGAAGAGTTTAGGGTTGAGCACTTAAAACTTTGTGAGAAACTTAAACTAAAAGGCAGGATTATTATTGCCAGTGAGGGAATAAACGGAACAGTTGAAGGAACTATTAAAAACACCGAGAAATATATTAAGACTTTGACAAAAGACGAACGGTTTTCCGATATTCACTTTAAGAAAAGTATTGGTGATGGAAAAGCATTTCCAAAATTGTCTATAAAAGTTCGAGAAGAAATAGTCAGTGCACACCTAAATAATGATAAAAATCCGAAAAAGTTAACTGGTAATTATATTACTCCTGAACAATTGCATGGTTTAATTCACTCAGAGAAAAAGTTTTTCATAATTGATATGCGGAATGATTTTGAACATGCAGTAGGTTATTTTAAAAATTCTATCCTTGCTCCGTTTAAAAACTTTCGAGACTTACCAATGGTTTTGCCAGTTCTGGATAGTTTAAAAAATGAAACCATCATTACTGTTTGTACAGGAGGAGTCAGGTGTGAAAAAGCTTCTGGTTTTTTGATCCAAAGTGGTTTCAGAGAAGTTTATCAGCTATTTGGTGGAATAGTCAGCTATATGGAAAAATATCCTAATGAGGATTTCCTAGGTACTCTTTATACTTTCGATGGCAGAGTTACCATGGGGTTTAATTTAGCTGCCCCGGAACACGTTATTGTGGGGAAGTGTAAATTCTGTAAGGGTTCGGCAGAAAAATATTACGATTGTAAAAATATACACTGTAAGAGAAAAAGACATTTTATCAGCTGTGACAAATGCATTGACAAAAATATAGGTTTCTGCAATCAAATTTGTCAAAAATCATCAAATCTAGAGTCTATTTTACAACCGTCATCCCGAATTTATTTCGGGATCTAATAAGCAAAGCTTGCGAGCTAGTGCTCTAAGGATTCTGAAACACATTCACTTCGTTCAGTGCAAGCAAGTTAAGAATGACGATGAAGGTAGGATTTTAAAATGACTTCTATCTAAAATTCTAATTTTCTATTTCTTGTGTTTTGGAAGAGAATATATTAGTATAGAATATAGAATTATGAAAAATGATGAACTTAAAAAACTACTTAGAGATCTTAAGGAACTTGTAGAAGTTGTTAATAGTAAGGTAAGTAAGATAGAAACAAATCAAAGTATATATTCAGCACAGTTATACCTGATAAAGGAAAAGCAATCAGTGTTGAATGAAAAGCTGGATAATATAGATGAGACTTTAGAAGGTCATACTGGAAAATTAGATGCCTTAGCAGGTGACACAGAACAATTGCTTGATGACGTAAAAGGAATTAGGGATGAAATTGGTCTCTGGCATCAAAGAGACAAAAGAGAAATTTATGAGATAAAAAGACATTTAGACATAACACTGATGCCGGATATACCTGGGTAGAGATTAAGTATTCAATTACAACTCTGATTTATAAAGAATTCTATTAAGTTCCTATCCTTAGTATCTAATTTCCCATCTGTATTCAAATCATATCTTTTATTATATTTGGCATTAAGGTATGTTTTGGGATCAAAAGCATTATCAATTATTCTTCTGTCATTTGAATCAACTTTTTTATCATTGTTAAAATCAGGTACCCATACAACATCCTTAATGTTCATTGGGCATGCTTTGGAAAAATTAGTACCTATTTTACTTTCCGAACAGTCACTCCATCCATCAAAATCCGAGTCTGGTGAATATTGCAGGCTACTATCACTAAAAATTACATCACCCAGAATTTCTCCAGTATTACTTCCAGTACTATCTATAGTATTCTCATCAAGATGGAAAAGCGCCATAGTGTTTACATCAGTTGTAAAAGGATTTACAGATACAGTAAAATTAGCAGAGTATCTGGCACTGTTGCTTATTCTTACTTCTTCAATCGCACCCTCTATATTATTTTCCTCTTTGATTGCACCGTCAAAGTATAATCCGCCTATAGAAATCGGGGAATCGCCGCTATCAAGAAGTTGTCCAGTATATACACCGTCCTGTGAACTTTGTCCATTATCCAATAATTTTTCCTTTTTACCATTTATAAAAAGTGATAGATTTGAACCATTTTTAACAGCAGCAACGTGATACCACATATTTGGCAGGATTGGACTTGTTCCATAGATTGTTTCCCCGATATAATTTTGGTTATACGGAAGTGAGGCAACTGTCAATTTTAATCTTGGAATAATGAGTGAGGTAATATCAATTCTTTCCATAGACAGAGAAACACCTGCAGTATTTCCAGTACTTGCACGTCCAAAAATAGTTTTTCTACCCTCCGAATTTATAGTTTGGATATCATTTAACTTTATCCAAGCTTCAATGGTAAAATCACCTGATAAATTTATAGCGGTTGGTTGCTTTATTAAGATGAGTTTATCATTGACTCCAGTACCTGTAAGAACCGCTGCCTTATTAAATTCAGGGATTAACGGCATATTACAAACTGATGCAGGTGTTGGTGAAGGAACGGAGACACCCGGTTTACCTGCAGTAGCAATAAAATCACTAGAATAATTTTTATATACAAAAAAGAGGGCTATTAAAAAAGAAATTAAAAGAATTAGAGCAAGATGAATATTTCCCTTACAACTTTTATCAGGCATTAAATTAATGCTAGCACTCAAATATACGATAGTCAAGCCTTAAAAAATTAGGCTATTAAAATGAAATTTTTTTCTTTATAATCCATGCAAGGCAAACTGCTAAAAACCCCATTATAATTCCGCCTAAAATATCAAAAGGGTAGTGCACTCCTGAATACACTCTACCAAATCCAACCCATATGGAAGCAAAACCCATCGGAACGCCGTATTTTGATTTATAAAAAATGTATGAAAACGCAATTATTGATGCAATAAGCGTATGATCTGAAGGGAATGAATCATTCGGAGCAAGTGTAACTAGTGGAGTTATTGAAAAAGTTTGAAAAGGTCTTGGTTCAAAAATTAAGGTACCAATTGTTTTTAATAGGATAAACCCTAAAAATAGAGATAGAATTGTCAGTAGAAATGCTTTTTTATCTTTTATGGAACCAAAGAAAAAGGCAGCAAGACAAAGAAAAAATATTCCAAAAATTACATAGTTTGCACCTGTAACCATAAAAAGGTCAAGAATTTTATTTTGTCCGCTTAAGTTGAATATCTTAAAGAATAAACCCTCATTTATAGAGCTTAAATAGTCCATATGTAAGGAATGAAGATTATTATACCTGCAGCTGCTGAAGTTATTGCTGCCACAAGTACAAAACCTGCAGAAACATCTTTAGCAAGTTTTGCTTTTGGGTGTTCCTCTTCTGTAAAAGAATCAATAATTTCCTCGATTGCCTTGTTTGCAAGCTCAAGAGAAAGCACAAAGCCTATCAAAGTAATAACTATCATCCACTCAATGCGGGTAATTTTTAGCAAATATGAAAGTAAAATTACAGCCAGTGCAATAAGGATGTGCAATTTAAAATTTGGCTCTTCCTTAAAAGCGATTCCTATTCCATCCAAAGCATACTTAAAAGACAAAATTCTTTTATGATAGACCATGTAAATAAGTATACTATGTTATCAAGGAAATCTACAAAAACAGTAACCGTTCAGGAGTTGTCAAAACTCTGCCATCCTGAGCGGTTACAATTTTGGATATTGACTAAATCCTGCAGGTGTAGGGTAATATATTCCTAGTGGGGAGATATCTCTTGGGCAGAAGTGATATTTAAAAAAGCTAGTTAGGGGAGGAGAATATATGAAACAAAATAATCAGCTAATATACGGATTAACAGGAGTAATCATAGGGGGTATTTTTGTTTGGCTTCTCACAGTAAACGCGCTCAATAACAATATGACAAGTATGATGCAACTAATGGGAATACGACAAGCGGGCAGTCAAAATGCCACAAGTCTGATGGGCAATATAGACCAACACTTTATAGAGCAGATGATTCCCCACCATGAGGACGCAATTATCATGGCGCAACTTGCTCAAGAAAGAGCCACTCATACTGAGATTAAGGTCTTAGCAAACAATATCATCACCAGCCAATCAGAAGAAATTACAAAAATGAGGAATTGGTATAAGGATTGGTTTGGGATAGATGTACCAAAGTCAAATATCTCAACTGGTATGGAAGTAGGCATGAGAATGCAAGGAGGCATGATGGGTGATGAAACAGATTTAGAGAAATTAAGAAATGTTTCAAACTTTGATAAGGAATTCATTGGAGAAATGATTCCCCATCATCAGATGGCAGTTATGATGGCTCAGATGCTTAAAAATACCACCAACAAAGAGGAAATGAGAACACTTGCGGATAATATTATCTCTGTTCAAACAAAAGAGATAAATGAGATGAGAGAGTGGTACAAAGCATGGGGTTATTAATATGGCACTTGATAAAATACTTGTTGCTTTATTTTCTATTATTGGAATAGCTTTTACCTATTGGTTTTTCCTGATGAAGAAAGAAAAAGAGGTAGTAGTTTCTGATTCAGTAGATATTAACGTTGAAGGCGGATACAACCCGGAAGTTATTTCCATCCCCTTTGGTAAGACTACAAAACTTAATTTTATTCGTAAAGATTCTAATAGTTGTTTAGAGGAAGTAGTATTAGGCGATTTTAAAGTTAGAAGGTATCTTCCCCTAAACGAAAAAATCACAATTGAGTTGACTCCTGAAAAGAAAGGAGAATTTGGCTACTCCTGTGGTATGAATATGTTTCACGGAAAGATAGTCGTAAAGTAAATATGGGAAAAGCACAAATATACACTTGTCCTGAATGCAGGTATGCCTATACAAGTAAATCTTTAGCCAGGAAATGCGAGGCTTGGTGTAAAAAGCACAAAAGCTGTAATCTGGGGATTACTAAATATGCGATAAGTAGTAACAAAGCGTGACATTTTATGGCAGAAGTTAAAACCACATTTCCAATAAAAGGTATGCATTGCGCTTCTTGTGTCAGGGTGTTGGAAAAAACCCTAAGCAGGGTTGTTGGTGTAAAGGAGGCTAATGTAAATTTAGCTACAGAAAAAACCACTGTAACGTATGATGATAAGGAATGTACTCCTGAGCAAATGGAGTCAGCTGTAGCTGGTGTTGGATATAAGGCAAGCTTGCCATCTAGCGATGGTAAAGCTATGGTTGAAGGTGAAGCAATAGATGAGGATAAGGAAAAAGCTGAGAAACTAAAAGAGCTTAAATCGCTTAAAAATAAAGTAATAGTTAGTTTGATTATCGGAGCTTTAATTTTCTGGGGAGGTTTCCCGGGACTGATGGATATTGCACCCTCTTTTCTTAAAAACTTTTGGCTCCAACTGGTTCTTGCAACTATAGTTCAATTTTGGCCTGGACTTGAATTTTATAAAGCCACAATTCCGGCTTTAAAACACAGAACGGCTAATATGGATACCCTGGTCGCCATCGGCACCACTGCTGCCTATCTGTACTCAGCAGCCGTTACTATTTTCCCTCAAATTATTCAAGGCTTAGGTGTAGAACCATTACCATATTTTGATGTTGCAACAATAGTTATTGGGTTAATTTTGCTAGGCAGGTATTTTGAAGCTAAAGCCAAGATAGGTACATCGGAAGCGATTAAAAAGTTAATTGGATTGCAAGCTAAAACAGCTAGAGTTTTACGCGATGGTAAAGAGGTGGATATCCCAATTAACGAAGTCGTTATTGGCGATATTATCCGGGTGAGACCAGGAGAAAAAATTCCTGTTGACGGTGTTATTCAAGACGGTGAATCCTCTATTGATGAGTCCATGATCACCGGTGAAAGTATTCCTGTTGACAAAGCCAGAGGTGATACAGTTGTGGGCGCAACTATGAATAAATCCGGAACTTTTACCTACAAGGCAACAAAAGTAGGACAGGAAACTATGCTTGCTCAAATAATAAAACTCGTTCAAGAAGCTCAGGGCTCTAAGGCTCCTATTCAAAGGGTAGCAGATTTAATCTCCTCATATTTTGTGCCGATTGTCATAATGCTTAGCATTGCTACTTTTGCTGTTTGGTATGTTTTTGGAGGCTCACAAGCCTTTTTATTCGCCCTACTTAACACGGTTGCTGTACTAATAATTGCCTGCCCTTGTGCAATGGGACTGGCAACGCCTACTGCAATTATGGTAGGAACAGGCATTGGAGCAGAGCATGGAATACTTATAAAAGATGCGGAAAGTTTAGAGATTGCGCATAAAGTAAATAGTATTGTCTTTGACAAAACCGGTACTTTAACTAAAGGTCAACCCGAAGTTACAGATATCATCCCAGCAAATCAAGTAAGTAAAGCTGAACTGCTAAAAGTTTCTGCCTCAGTTGAAAAAGGATCAGAACATTCATTAGCAGAGGCTATTGTAAAAGGTGCTGAAAAAAAGAGTGTTGCACTGTCCAAAGTGGAAAAATTCAAAGCTATTGCAGGACATGGTGTCGCGGGGTTAGTTGATGGGAAACAAGTATATTTTGGCAATAGAAAATTGATGGAGCAGGAAAAAATTGGAATTGGGAATTATCTTGAACAAATTGAAAGGCTGGAAAATGAAGGGAAAACGGTGATGATGCTGGGTATTGGTGGAAAATTAGCAGGATTAATAGGTGTTGCAGATACTATCAAGGATAGCGCCAAAGAGGGTGTAGAAGCTCTACAAAAAAGGGGAATTGAGGTTATTATGATAACCGGGGATAACCAGCGAACGGCAAATGCAATTGCCCAAAAACTTGGTATTAAAAGGATTCTAGCAGAGGTTCTACCGGACCAAAAAGAAGCAGAAATCAGAAAAATTCAAAGTGAGGGTAAAGTCGTTGCTATGGTTGGTGATGGAATTAATGATGCTCCGGCACTCGCGGCAGCTGATATTGGAATTGCCATGGGAACCGGTACAGATGTGGCAATTGAAGCAGCAGATATTACTTTAATAAATAAGGATTTACGGTCTGTAGCATCAGCAATTGAGTTATCCAAGAAAACTATGAGAACTATCAAGTTAAACCTATTTTGGGCTTTCGGCTATAATGTTATACTAATTCCTGTAGCAATGGGCATCTTATATCCATTCTTTACTATTCTAATGAATCCAATCTTTGCTTCGGTTGCTATGGCAACAAGCTCTATATCAGTAGTTTCTAACTCACTACTTTTAAAAAGAATTAAAATTTAAGGATGAATCTTTGGGTAATATTTTTAACAGGCTTAACCGTAGGAGGACTTACCTGCCTTGCTGTACAAGGTGGATTACTTGCCTCAGTCATAGCAGCCAAAGAAGAAGAGGAGATTGAAAAAGGTGTTAACCGTAGAAATACAGTTTTTCCTACTCTAGCATTCCTTTCTACAAAGCTGATAGCCTATACAGTTTTAGGTTTTATTTTGGGCGGTTTCGGCGGAGCTTTAGGTATAAGTCCAACTGTTCAAATAATAATGCAATTTGTAGCAGGTTTATACATGATTGCAGTGGCTCTAAACCTATTAAATATTCACCCTATTTTTAGGTATGTTGTTATCCAACCGCCACGATTTTTGACCAGAATGGTGAAAAATCAGTCTAAATCAAAAGACCTGTTTGCCCCGGCGTTCTTAGGAGTCATGACAATATTTATTCCTTGTGGAACAACCCTAGCAATGGAAGCCTTGGCAATTAGTAGCGCTAATGCTTTTATGGGTGCAGCTATTATGTTTACTTTTATTCTTGGAACTGCACCACTGTTTTTTGGAGTGGGTTGGTTAACTTCTGTCCTAGGAGATAACTTTAGAAGTAATTTCCTTAAAATTGCCGGCATCGCAGTTTTGTACTTAGGAGTTACTTCTGCTAATGGGGCTTTAGTTGCAGGGGGTTCTTCTATTACTTTGCCCTCAGTTCAAATTAATTTAAACGGTGGAAGCAACACCCAAGGGAGCAAAAATCAGTTAAATATTATTGGCGGCATACAAACCGTAAATATGACAGTTTTTCCTAAAGGTTATAGCCCTAATTATTTTCAAGTTCAATCCGGGTTACCTGTCAGGATAAATTTGAGTACAACCTCTAACTTGGGCTGTACAGCAGCTTTTAGAATTCCGAGCTTAGGTATTAGTAAACAATTACAACCGTCTAGTAGAGATTCAGTAGAATTTACTCCTAAAAACCCCGGAAAAATTGCCTTTACCTGTTCAATGGGTATGTATACTGGTGTAATTAATGTTATCTAGGTATGGCTAAAATAGTAAAGAAAAAATTTAAAATAGATGGTATGCATTGTACCTCTTGTGCCATGAATATAGATTTTGATTTAGAAGATTTAGAAGGGGTTAAATCTTCTAAGACGAGTTATGCAAAACAGGAAACTGAGGTAGAATACAATGAAGATCAAATAGAATTCCAGCAAGTAATAGATCAAATTAAAAAAGCCGGCTACAGTGCTTCATAATGAACTACTCCGCAGTAAACTGCGAAGTATCCCTTCGGGCAAGTTCTTCTGTGAACCATTCATCTCTCCGCCAAAGGCGGAAGGTATTCTGGTTCAAGAATAAACTAAAGTAGGGACTGTATCTCAGGGTGGCTGATGGGAGTTGAACCCACCACTTTCTGTTCCACAAACAGACGCTCTGCCGCTGAGCTACAGCCACCATGAGAGTATTTTATCAGATTCATCTTAAATATGCTCTTGCAATTTGTAACTAATAGGCATATATTACCATCTATGGGAAAAGAGATGCAGCCTGTTGAAACCGAATTTCATGTTATAACGTTACACGATGGTAAAGCAAAGCTTTTTGGTATAGAGACATATCCGGGGGAGAGAGAGCTCAAAGATGCTATACAATTTAATCATACTGAGAATAGAAACAGGCTTTTGTTTGGAACTCCTTCCCTCTTATTTAGTATTGCAGGCCTTGCAGATTTCGTACAAAGAGCTGCTCCTTATGTGTCAGCATTGGGAAACCTAAAGGTAGATGCAAATACACTAGGTATTGGGGCGGAATTTGTAACTTGTGGTGCACTACTTTGTTATTCTTTTAATTCGCTTACACAAATAGATTTTAAAGCCAGGGAAATTGATAAAGTAGAAGCTGCATTTAGAAATCCTAAGTCAGAAGATGAGCTTGATTTATGAAACGTGACCTTGTATCAGAAGTTAAATACCCTAAACTGTAGATTTTTTCTGCAAAAGCCATTTTCTCACGTGCCTGAGCTACGTTTAGCGATGCATCAGTTGAAGCGCTAAACGCGGAAAAACGCTTTCTTAAAGCATTTTTTACTTTTTCCGGCAAATCACCTAGCTCCTGTTCAAATAATTTACCTCTTCCAAGTGCAAAATCTACTTGGGAATGACTCCACGAAACTATCCTCTCGCTTATGTCTTCTCTCTCCTCAGATGTAATTGGACTTTTCCCTGAAAGCTTTCTGAATATATCCAGCTGTTCTTCTCTAAATAAATTATTTCCATCCTTTAGATATCCAGGCGGAAGCAGCCCTGAAGACCCTAAATCTGAAAAGGCAATCAGTCGGACAATAAGCGAGCTATCTTTGTTAAGCCGCGGTTGTATAACTGTTTTATTTTCCAGTGAAAATCCCGGAATTGTTACTCCATAAGCTTCGAAACAAATATGTTCGTCTTCAGATGTAAAGATTTCTTTACCTAAGTCCGAATTGATTTTACGCATGTCCCCAATAGTTTCAAATGCACTGGTTTCTTCGTTATAACCCCCGAGCCTTTTCATTAAAATCCTCTGTATGCTGTTTTTATCCTGCAAATCGCTAAACCAGGCTATAAATCGGTCATGCCCTTTTGCTAATGCTTCACCCAACAAAATATCTCTCTTGCTTATAATGCTGGGGTCAACTTCATATATATCTTCTGCAAGTCTTTTAAACCGTGACGCAACAAGGCTTGAGTGTTTTACTCTGTGATATTGAAATCGTACTCAGGATTTTGATTCTCTTCATACCTGACACCAACAACGTACAAAGCT
>Ga0155900_128_pt1 | contig 22175 bp, 18 predicted proteins | sample RifCSPlowO2_01_FD_107554 | JGI IMG/M metagenome (GOLD analysis project Ga0155900, IMG submission 107554) | Candidatus Daviesbacteria bacterium RIFCSPLOWO2_01_FULL_37_10
TTTAGCCCCGATTAATTGTCGGCGCCCAAAACCGTGAACATGGTACCTTGCGGTACCATGTTTCGCCTTTCGGCGAAATAGACCAGTGAGCTGTTACGCTATCTTTAAAAGGTGGCTGCTTCTAAGCCAACTTCCTGGCTGTATAAGGTTTTAGACTTCCTTTAACACTTAAACTTTTTTAGGGACCTTAGCTGTTGATCTGGGTTGTTTCCCTCAGGACCGCCTCGCTTAGCCGAGTCGGACTGACTCCGGAAGATAAATACATGGTATTCGGAGTTTGATTGAACCTATGGTCTTGCGACCACAGAATCCATCCAGTGCTCTACCCCCACGCACATTACTTCCAGGCTATACCTAGATATATTTCGAGGAGAACCAGCTATCTCCGAGTTCGTTTGGCATATCACCTCTAACCACATCTCATCCCAAGTTATTGTTACAACAACGGGTTCGGGCCTCCCCACACCATTTCTGGCGGGTTCACCCTGGACATGGATAGCTCACTCGGTTTCGGGTCTATCACGCATTCTTTTAAAACGGGCTATTAACCCTCGCTTTCACTTTGGCTTCACCAGATACTGGCTTAAGCAAGGATGCATGATAACTCACCGGTTCATTCTTCAATAGGCACGAGATCGTCCGCCTTACGGCGAGACTTTCTCTGCTTGTCAACATACGGTTTCAGGTACTATTTCACCGGGCATTTCGCCCTTCTTTTCACCTTTCCCTCACGGTACTAGTTCACTATCGGTCCGAAAGTATATTTAGCCTTATCCGGAGGTCCGGACTGATTCACACAGGATTTCACGTGTCCTGTGCTACTTGGGGAATCGCCCACGGCAGTTTAGATTTTGTATACAAGGCTTTCACTTCCTTTGGCTCCGCTTTCCAGCGGATTCTACTATCTTCACTACTCGCTACTGGCGCCCCGCTACCCCATTCGACTCGGCTTCGCCTCGCTCAGGGTCAGTGTGACCCTTTAATCTCTACTGGCTATAGCCATGAGTGAGATTTTGCGAAGCAAAATCGAATCGAATGGTTTAGGCTGTTCCCGTTTCGCTCGCCGCTACTTGGGGAATCGCTTTTGCTTTTTATTCCTGCGCTTACTTAGATGTTTCAGTTCGGCGCGTACCCTCTGTTAACCTATAAATTCAGTTAACAGTGTCCCAATTAAATCGGGACAGATTACTCCATTCGGAAACCTGCGTATCAAAGCTTCTTGGCAGCTCCACGCAGAATATCGTTGTCAAGTACGTCCTTCATCGGTACTTTCGACCTAGGCATCCACCGTATGCATTAATGTTGAGTATTTTTTGGCTTCTTCCCGCCATAGGCGGGGTAATTTGGCCTTCCATTTTTGATAGGTTACAGGTTTTAGGTTACAGGTGACAGTTTTCTTGCGATTACTGTAACCTGTCCACTGTACCCTGTTCCCTATCTTTGCCGTATTCACATTTCAAAGTGCAAAAGTTAGGGTATAGGGTGTAGCGTTCAGGGTATAGATTTAAATTCTAGACCCTAACCCCTAAACTCTAATCCCTGCCTAAGGTGGACCCCAGCGGGCTCGAACCGCTCACCTCCTCATTGCAAATGAGGCGTTCTACCAGATGAACTAGGGGCCCTGGCTCGCTTCGCTCGAAATCCCAAATTTCAAGATACAAGTATTCCAAACAATACTCAATATTAAATTTAAAATTTATTATTGTGATTTATTCGTATCTTGGATACTTGTTACTTGATATTAATTTTCTTGAGGGATACAACGCTTGAATTCCGCCAGCTGGCGGACCAAGCTGGAGATTATCTAAATAAGTCGTTGCTTCTCTGCATAATATGAATCACTTAAAGGGATTTTACCAAATCCCACTTGCCTTGTCAATCCATTTGTTTTAATCTATAAGAATGGATCAACAAATTGCTCCACCAGCTCCTATAACAACTCAAGCCAGGGTATCAAAATTTCCAAAGTTAAATAAGAAATCTATTATAATTATCCTGGGCTTAAGCATTCTAATCCTCCTAATCCCTCTCATCCTTCTGTCCTATTCCAAAAAACAAGCCCCGGAGCCAGAACCTCCACAAGCAAAAACCTGGGAAATTATTTTAAATTATGATAATAAAATTAATGCTCTGGCATTTAAAAAACTTTCTATACTAAACCAGGAAATTACTGCAGATTTCAGAAGTGCAACTTATTCCCCATATGAACTGGTTGTTTCTGATAAAGAAGACCGTGCTCTATTTAGAACTAAGGTGAATATAACTGAGCAAATTCTGTATAATATTTTAAATGAACCTGTTAGTTCTGCAAGTGCGCTAAATTCATTACCCGCAAGCTTAGAAACCACTCTTTATATCCCTTTTAAATCAACTGCCACAAAAATAGTTATTAACAAAGATTACTCTCCAATATTGCAAATAAATATACCTCCTGAAGTTGCTTTTAATTTTATACCGGAAGTATTAGCACAAACCTCACCCCAAAATTGTGGAGGAATGCAGGTTGTATTTATAAGTGACGGCTATACGGATTTTAACAAGTTTCACAATGACATTAATGAAATTACAGCTGCTTTTTCTTCAACCCAGCCATATGCAGGAAAGAATATTTTTGATTACAAAATCATTGATAACTCGCAACCCTTAGGGTGTACAACCAGTATGGCTTACTGCATGACAAACAGTTCTAATTTAATTAAACAAATAGGTTTCCAAAGATTTCCCTCTGCATCAAAATTCATAGTGCTTGTACAAAATGTAGGTCAACAAAGAGATGGAAATTTAGGTATTACTAATAGCGTAGGTGGCGATATTGCAATTTTTGCAAGGCGTACTGATATACCCGCTGAGGAATTTACAAAAACAGCTATTCATGAATTTTTGGGACATGCTGTGGGACTGCTCTACGACCGTTATGTTTCTGCTGATCCAAGTTATGGACGGCTCGTTGGAAATATCAGGAGTAATTGTACTGATAATAGAGCTGGTGAGAGTTTTTGGAGCAATTCAGGTTCTCAAGGAGTATTCCAGGGTTGCGGCAATCAATCGTATTTTGGTTCAAGCCCTTTAAGCTGTCCCTCACGTAACCCATTTCTATCAAGTGCAGGTAATCCAACCACTATCATGAGCGCTGCAGGATGCAGTGTAATTGGTTTTGACGGAGTAGAACAAGCCTGGATAAACCAAAGGGTAATTCCTTTATATCAAACGTCTTGCGCTCAACCAGCAAATACGCCAATACCTACAACCCCTTTAATTCCGACCTCTCCTGCTAATACTACCAACAACCCTTCAGGTTCTTGTACTCTCGGATCAATCAGCTGCAGACCTGTGGAAAATGAAACTTCTCCTGTTGGTAGATATGGTATTAATGTCCACTGTGTTGGACGTCAGGATTTATGTACCAATGGTTGTGATTATTGGTGCCAATCACCTTCTATTCCTACTGCAGCTCCAGGCTCTACAACTACAGGAGCAGGAGCTAATACTTCGTCCGTAACAAATACCCCAACTCCTACGCCTCTATCCGGAAACAATTCTACTCCAACAACCCCTCCATCTCCTGATACAGCTAAAACTTATACTTGCGAGGAAGTTCCAAGTTCTGGCAGCGCCGGATCTCAGGTTCAAATTAAAACTTTAAATTGCCACTAAGGCATTAATACTTCATTTATATTTTTTCCGAGTATTGATATAACTAGATTAAATATTAGAAAGGCTCCTGCAACAGCAATAAGTCCAATTATTGAGTATAATAATTTCTTTTTTGCTGAGGAGATTTTACCCGGGTCGCCGCTTGATGTTATCCACTGGATTCCAGAAATCAGGATAAAAACTATGGCCAAAATTGCTGCACCGTAAAATAAAAGGCTTAACCCTGTTTGTAGAATAGCTTTTCCACTATCTTGTAATCCGCCCTGAAGCTGAGTCGGAATACCGGTTGGAATTGGAACTTCCACTTGAGTCCCCCCTTGTCCTGGAATTTTAAATTGAGCTACCATGCTTATTATAATCATTATAATTGTTATACTTTTGCGGCCGAAGTTTTACTAAATGTAAACTTATCCGTTTCTGAATTGTAATCCACCATTATTGTCTCACCTCCCACCAGGGATTTGTTAATCAGATAAATTGCAATAGGATTTTCTATTGACTTTTGTATAATTCTTCTTAAGGGCCGTGCGCCGTACACAGGATCATAACCCTCTCTTGCAAGTTCTACCAGCGCATTTTGGGAAATCTGCAAATCAATATTTTGGTCTTTAAGTAGCTTTCTGGTTCCCTCAATTCCAAGTTTTGCAATAGATAACATATGGCTTTGCGAGAGAGGCTCAAATATTACTATTTCATCAAATCTGTTTAGAAGTTCAGGCTTAAAAAACTTATTCAAAGAATCAAGAATGAGCTTAGAAAGATCTTTGAGTTGATTATCAAGGTCAGCGGGTGACGGCGAGGAGGGGTCTCGCGGCGAAGCCGCAGGGAGCGAAGCGACCGAGGATGCACCGCGGGATACCGAGCCGACAGGACCCGCTGGTTCAGTACTAGATGAATCACTCTGTAACCTATCCCTTATCAAATCCGATCCAATATTGGATGTACAAATAACTATCGTATTCTTAAATGAAACCGTGTTCCCTTTATTATCAGTTAGCCTTCCATCTTCCAAAAGCTGAAGTAAAATATTAAATACGTCCGGATGTGCCTTTTCAACCTCATCTAAAAGTACAATTGAGTATGGTTTTGTCCTTACTGCCTCAGTTAACTGACCACCTTCTTCATACCCAACATAGCCTGGCGGGGCTCCAACAAGTTTTGCCACCTCGTGTTTTTCCATATACTCACTCATATCAAGCCTGATCATCAAATCTTCTTTTCCAAACATAATCTCTGCTAGGCGTTTTGCAAGTTCGGTTTTGCCAACACCTGTTGGTCCAAGAAATATAAAAGATGCAATAGGCCTGTTTACATTAGAAAGCCCGATTCTGCCTCTCCTCACTGCTTCCGAAACAGCTTTTACTGCTCTATCGTGGTTAATAAATTTTTGATGTATTAACTCCTCAAGCTTAAGAAGTTTTTCGCTTTCTTTTTCAGTAAGTTTGGTTATCGGAATTCCTGTCCAGCTGGAAACAACCTGTTCAATATCCTGCTCTGTCACCTGAGAGTTGGATTTTTTTTGAGAAGCCACTTCAAGCCTAACCTGTGCTCCGGCTTCGTCTATTAAATCTATAGCTTTATCAGGCAAGTATCGCTCTCCTATATAGCGCTTTGATAAATGTACTGCAGATTGCAAAGCTTCCTGTGCAAATTGAACTTTATGAAAAGATTCATATTTGGGCTGCAAAACTTTAAGCATCTCCAGTGCAATCTCCTCAGTCGGCTCCTCAACTGTAACGGGCTGGAAACGCCTTTCAAAAGCCCTGTCTTTTTCAAATTTCTTTCTATATTCAGCAATAGTCGTTGTTCCTATAATCTGTAAAGTCCCGCGACCAAGATATGGTTTCAAGATATTCGAAGCATCTAAAGATCCTTCTGTTTCCCCGGCGCCAATTATGTTGTGTATTTCATCTATGAATAAAATTATTTGCCCGCTTGAGGCTAAAACTTCCTTGATTACATTTTGCAGCCTTTCTTCAAATTCTCCACGGTGTGAGGCACCAGCCACAAGAGCTGATAAATCAAGCTGAATTATTTTTTTACTTGCAAGATCAGCTGAAATTTTCCCGGAAATCATAAGCTCTGCAAGACCTTCCACAATGGCAGTTTTTCCCACACCAGCTTCACCAATAATGATAGGATTATTTTTGGTGCGGCGAAGCAAAATGTGTACCATTCTCTCAATTTCCCTGTCTCTACCAGTTACAGGATCAAGCTTTCCAGCTTTGGCTTCTTCTGTTAAATCAATTCCAAAAGTTCCAAGGACTGATTTTTTTCCAGTAGTAAACTGCGCAGATTTAGATAATTTTTCTTCGACTTTACCTTTTTCTAATCCTTTTGTCCTAAGTGAATCTGATGAGCTGGAGGCTTGGGAAAGCATGGATAGTAAAATATCCTCAGGAGTTACAAACTCAACTCCTCTTTTTTTAGCTTCAGCATAAGCTCCTTCCAGGATTTGTTTTGTAGCATCTGATAAAAGCGGCTGGTCGGTAAATGAGCCGGGGGCAGTTTTAGTTTGTAGCTCCTTGGTTAATGAAGCAACGTCTATTGAAAATTCCTGGAGTAAATTAAAAATTTCTCTATCAGATAAAAGAGCCAGAAGAAGATGTTCAGGCTCTATAAAACTAACTCTGGCAGTTCTTGCCTGCTCCAGCGCGCCCGCGAGAACCTGATTAGCTCGTGCATCAAGATGTGAAAGCGCTTCAATATCATGCTGAATTATTGGATTTATCGGAGAACCAGTTAATGCCTGACCATTGGATTGTCCATATTGAACACCCACCTTGTCATCCTGAACTTCGTCCAAAGGACGATCAGCCTTTGGCTGATGTTTCAGAATCTGACCATCTTGTACGGTAGTTGTGGATTTATTTTGACCAAGCAGATTTCCAATTATACTCATAGGCAGATGTCATCAGAAATGACACAATTAGTCATCCTGAATTCATTTCAGGATCTCTCCCATAAGTTTACCGCTTTTTAACTAATTTAATCAAGATAATAAATATAGTATAATCCCCTCGAATGAGCGAAAGATCTGAAAATCAACCATTAAAATCTGAAGAAGTTATTGAAGAGGCTCTAACAATTTTACAACCTCCTAAAAGACCTTTTACAGATAAAATTTATAACTTTGCGGAAAATACAATTAAAGGCGCAAAAATTGGTTTCATGATTGGATATTCAATCGCAGACCAAGCAACTGAGACCTTTTTGCTTTCCCCTATTTATTATGTAAATGAGTTAGTAAAATCCGGACACAACAAAACAGCCTCTGCTATTGCTATTGGAACTACCACTTTACCGGTCATGATGTTTATGGATTCAGCTACAAGGGATCCGATTGAAATGGCAATTTTAAGCGGAGTCAGCTACTGGGCATTCGAAAGTTTAATTTCTTGTGGCTTCCGTGCAGATTTAATAAGGCATAACCAGAACAAAAATCAACCCAAAAAATAATTTTCATCAGGGTCGTGATAAGGTTTCTTCTTTTACTTTCTCAGCCAAAAATATTTTTACCAGTGACTGGTAGGGAACGTCACGCTTATTTGCAATAGTTTTTAAAGATCCAATTAGCCACTCTGGTAAACGAATAGATATAGTTTTGGTTGACGGTTTTAAGTTTGAAAACACAGGATTTATAATAGCCTTGCTGATGTCAAAATAATCAAGCAATTCATGACTTGCCCAAAACTGCTGTTCTTCATCTTCATTTTTAAAATTTGGTAGCTGTTTTAGTTTACTCATGTATATTCACCTCTTTTCTGCTTTTTCTCCTGTTCTTCTTGCGCTATATATACTATCCTGCTCTTTCTATTCATATCCCACGAAGCAATAACTCGTATTCTCTTATTCCTCACTGTAAAATAAATCTCCAATCTTCGTCCTGTATTTGTTTTCCCCAATACTCCAAAGCGTCTTTCATTTCCTGTTGAATGTTTAGGGTCTTTTAAGAAAATGAGTGGTGTATTAAAAAATACTTCTTCACTTTCTTTTGGTTCAACCCCATGCTTTTCTCTATTTTTGACAATGTTTGCCTCATCCCAATCAAATCCTTCTATTTTAGCCAAATCTTCCGAGTTAAACTCATCATCACTGCTCATTTCAATATATTATGTATATAATTGTAGTATACAATTTATTCTTTGTCAATACTTATCTGATGACTGCGGACTTATAGCTGAATCCTCCGGTTCCGGGATTTCGGCGCTCATTTGCTTTGGCTGTTCATGGGTTTTTATTTCCACCTTTACTTTACTCTCCTCATCTCCTTCTACCTGCAATACCTCATCCATCACCTGTTTCGCAGCCTCAAGTTTAGCTTTTAAGTATGCAATAATTTCAGCGAGTGAAAATCCTCCTAAAAGAAGGAACGGCAAGATTTTATTAACCATTTCTTTACCTCTCTTAACTTTTTCAGGGTCTCCGGACAAAAGAAGATCTATTACTTCCGGAATTTTCTTAATTTCATTTTTTAGCCATTCTTTCTTTGTTTGAGGTTTTCCATCAGAACCCAAAGGAGGCTCAAGTTTTCTATAATTTTCAGTCCAGAGCTTTTTCACCTGTTCATAATCATCCAGATTTATTTGTTGAACTCTATTTGCCTCAGGAAATTGCGCTGCCGCAGGAGCGGCAGCTGAAAGAACAGAAAACGCAGCAGCGTTTCCTTTTTGGGCTTCAGCAACTAACCTTTCTTTTATGCTTATAAAACGTTCTTTTTCAGCCGGTGTTGCAATAGCAGATGTTCCTGCTATCCTGCTTATAATTTCTGATAGTTTATTTACTTCTTCTCTTGCAGGAGCTTGTGAAGAAATAGTTGCCTCTTCAAATCTTGCAATGTCAGCCATTTTCGGAATACTTAAATTTGTCAGGTTTATAATTTCCGATGCAACCCGTTTCAATTCTTCAGTAGCAACATTCACAGGAGTAGTAATATTTGCAATAAAATTAGCAGCAATTTTAGGATACATACTGGATATTGGCTCTGTCCTTGACTCTTCAACTGTCACCCTTAAAGGCGTTTGTGAAGCCGATTGGTTTTGAAGTATATTTTGAGTTTGCATATTAGCTTGGGCGAGTTGTTCTGTTTGAGTCTGAGCAGCCTGATTCGCCTGTTGAATAATCTGTTCAGATGAAATTTGCGCTGTTTTTTGCTGCCTTTCGGCAGTTTCTGCCATTCTTTGCTCAATTTCTTTTACAGCTGAATGCTCAAAGGAAGGAAGCTGTCTTGCTAAACCAGCCCCTGCTCCTCCAGGAATTGGTTCCGGAGGCGGACTTGGACTTTTTGATAATCCGTATCTGTTTAAAAGAGGTGATGAACTTTTCGCTAAATACTTCACAATATTTGCCTCAGTAAATGAATATGCAGAAAAGTAATCCAGGAATATTTTAAGCAATATAAACGGCAAAATTATTACCGCCCAAAGCATTAAAAGAGCAACAACATATTGAATAAAAGTATTCGAATCATTTAAGCTATTTGTTTTTGAAACCTGCTGGCAAGGTCCCCCTAAAAGTAGAGCTGTGGAGGTAGTAAATGGCGTTTCAGATCCCGGCTGATTACAAACAAAGCCAAGCGGGATACCTGATTTTCCGTTTGATGTAGCGCTCCAGAGCGCAACTAAACCTGACAGAAACATGGAAAATAAAACTCCATATAAAAGCCACCTGAAAAACTCCCCTATCCAAAGCTTTGCGCTGTTTCTAACTAAAGGAAAGAGTAAAAGAAGAGGGAAAACCGGAGAAATTATGAGAAAAAACCAGAGGATTATTTTTCTGATTACTAAAATAATAAACATAGCGTAATACGAAATTGCTGTTAGCTTTGTTAAAAGAAGAGTTGTAAAAACGCTTTCATCATATTTTGGATCTGCCAGCCGGAATCCAAACGACTCGCCATAGTTAAATCCAACATGTAATAAATCCTGGTCAGTTATAAAACCAGCTGTCCCGGGTTTTTTCAGGAAAAATTCCTGTATAGTATCCCCTATTTGATATAAAAACTGGATTAATGAAAAAGAGAGCGTTACAAGTAAAGCTACAAAAATAAACCTTGGAATAAACTGCCTTACGGTTAAACTTTTTCCCCTTGTAATAATTAAAAGAAAGCTGGCAGCTAGAACCATTAAACCTAAGATGGCATAAACTATATTTCTGATAAAAATCCAGTTAGCTGAAAGATTTCCGACTTGATCCTGCTCTGACCACCTGTGATGTTCTATTACCCAATTAAGTAAAGCTGAAGCCCTGCTTGCAACATTTCCTGCAAATTGCACATCTGCATCCTGCATAAAACACTCTGTTTCAGGTATATTTTGTTGTCTGCAATTCTCGGATACCTGTAAACCAGTTTGGGTATTTATAGTTTGGGCACCAGCAGGTTTTATCAGAAAAATCTGAAAGAATATAGTTAAAAATAATATGGGCAGAAAGGTTTTCATAATATTTTAAACGTCATTCCGAACTTACCGCCAAAGGCGAGTCTCGCTCACTCTGTGAGCAGGATCCGGAATCCATAAATGTCATCTCGAACGAAGTGAGAGATCTCAAGATTTCTGTATTTTTAGTCTAGAGATTCCTCGTTTCACTCGGAATGACAGAAAATGCTATCTACTGAAACCCGGGTATCCTGATCACATTTACAGCTATTATCCTGTAAAACGCAAATCCTCCTACAGCAAGTGCCATTCCGATTAGTGCATAAACAATATAACTTCTACCGTTTTGTAGTTTTGTCGGGTCGCCTTGTGACGTTAAAACTAAAAAAGCTCCGTAGACAATAGATAAAAGCCCAACTACACCTATTAACCCGAGTCCTATTCCATAAATACTTGTTGCAAATTTAATCGGGTCATTGGATATACAGCCAAAATCAGTATGAGTTTCATTTATAGGATCAGGACAATGGTCAGCATAAACAGGAGAGATAAATGATAAATAAAGAGTGATAAGTAAACTTAGATATAAAATTCTTGAAGTGAGAGGTGAGAAGTGAGATATTGATTTATTGATATCTTGAACTCTAGATATAAGAAAATCTTGCAATTCTCGCAATGCTTGAATTGTCAAAATATCCCACTTCAATCCCGATTTAATCGGGATCAATTTCAAGAAAATCCCATTTCTCACATCAAAATATCTAATTTGTAATTTCAACATTTTACTCCTATAAACTGACACTCCACTCCTGTAATCCCTGAAAAAACTTTAATAATTACAAAGCTTAAAACTATTATCACAAACCCGATTATTGCAAAAGTTATGGTTTTTTTAGCTCCTTCCACCTTTACCGGATCCCCGCTGGATGTTATAAATCTTATTCCTCCCCAAACAATCAGAAATACTGTTGCAACTCCTGCCAAAATTGCAGCAATATTAATAATATTTCCCAAAAATACCGGAATACAGGCTAAAGATGTAGGTTTTGTTAAATCATTTAAATCACACATACCTTTAGCCTAGCATATGTCATTCTGGCTTGCTAGCCCTGAGTTTTATCGAAGGGTCCAGAATTAGATCCCGGATACCTCCACGCTTCGCTCTTAAGTTACCAAGGATGACGAATATGGAAATTAAAGAAAACAGAGTATTATAGGCACACCTGGTTAGCAATTTGATCAAATACTCCATTTAAATCGTTTCCCGTATTAGAGAGAAAATAGTTTTGTTGTGTCGGGTTAGACGTGGGTGGTTGCGAAGCAACATCTTGCAGTAGAGTTTGCGCATATGCAGGAATTTCAGATCTTGGTTTAGTATAATTATGGCCGATATCGGCAAGTGAGTTAAGATCGAGTCCTATAGAGATTATCCGTACATTAAGGTCGTTCTTGAGCTCATTGACCGTAGTAAAACTACGAGGATCTTGAACCGCATCAGGCCCTTCTTTTGATAAAAGACCATTTTCAGGTACATTTGGGATGCCATCAGTAAGAAATACCAGAACCCAAGTATATCCAGATGGATATTGTTGCTTAGCAGTCTCAATTGCCTGCTTTGCTTGGATAAAGCCGTCTTGCATGTAAGTATCGCCATTTGCCCAGAGTTTGTTAACCTTTTTAGAATAAAGAACAGAGTTGTATGTATTAATAGGCAATATATTGCATGCGGTCGTTGTGTTGGTGAATCCAAACTCAATGTCTGCACAAACTGCAGCTGCAGCCTGACTGCTAAATATCTGTATGCCTATGAGATCACTAGACCTAAATCTGCTTGCAAAATTTACCATCGCGGTTTTTAGTGCTTGAATCTTTTTTGGAGTGCCATCATTCATTGATCCTGATACATCCAAAAGGAAATCCACGGCGACTTTTTGTCCGGTGCATGAGGTGGTGGTTGGGGCGGGAGTGGCTGTAGGAGCTGAACCAGGAGTTGGGGTAGAAGTAGGATTTTGTGTTATTGTTCCAGGAATTAAACTGCGTATTTGTAAAACATCTCTGGCGCTATCTCCTGAATCAGTAAGCTGAAAAATTTCAGAAGACTGATTTCCGCTATTTAGCGGATTTCCAATAAATCCTCCGGCTAAAGATAGCCCGAGAAGTATTACAGGTATTAAAATTATTAAAACTTGTTTCATATTTCTCTTTTGTCATCCTGAGGGCATAACCCGGAGGATCTCTAAACTTGTTTGAGATCAATCTGACATAAAGTCAGAGATTCTTCGTTTCACTCAGAATGACAGATTTGATATAGGCTCTAACCTAATTAGACAAGAAAAGCTTATCCTTTGTCAATCTAAGTTTAATATTTGCTTTTACTAGGTACCCGTGAAATACTAAAAAGTATGTATAAAACTTTTTTCAGTCTGGACTGGAGGATTTTGGCAGCGTTTTGTTTTATTGCTTCTATCTTAATTGCTATTTTTATTTTTTTTTCTATCAATCCGGGTTCACCAACAGTTAAATCAACTCCTAGCGTTTCTCCCGTAAACCGTCAAAACATTACTCCCACCTGGCAGGTTTATTCTGAAACAGGCTATTCTATCAGCTATCCGCCGGATGTCATCATTGAACCCGCTATTATCTCTGGAGGGGGCAACGCTTTGGTTTTTCATCTACCGCAAGGAGTAGACTATAGTATGCAGCTGGAAGTTTTACCTGTAACCTCAACCAATAAGGTTGAAATAAGCCTTGAGATTTTTAGGATTCTAAGTTATCCTGAAATTGACATTAATATAAGTGGCAAATCAGGTAAGGAATTTTCAGGATCTAATGTAATCGGAGAATTCACCGTACAGGAAAAAGTTGCTATTCTAGAAAATCAGGGAGAAATCTACAAACTCTATCTTCTTTATTATGCAAACAAGAGGAATACTGAAGTTGATAATATATTTTCTCAAATCTTATCATCTTTAAACTTCAACTAATTACTTATCATCAATTACTCCTCCCCATTCAACAGCCGTGAATCCTATTCTTTCAGGAGGAATAGATGGTAGTCTTAGTGGAGAAATTGAAATTGGGCTGCTGAGAGGTTTAAAATAGGCAATAAATTCAATAAAACTATCCGGTTTTGGACTAATATTTACTTTATCTGTTTTTGCCTTCTCTTTAGAGTCTAGAACAGAAAATAGGATATACGGTGAATTTAGTGCCCGAAGTTTGGGTAGCCACCAATCCAAAAACTCAATTCGCTCTTCAACTTTAGTAAGCCCTAATTTAGTAATATAATTACCTAGTGCACTTTCCAATTCTTCTGTTTTAATAACGATTCCGTTTTCGGGCTTATTAAAATCATGCACATTTGTTTCATAAAATAACTCACGGTATTTTTTACCTTGATAGTATAAGGTGCCGTCTGGATGAGCTTCTACTTTTTTCCAGCCGCCTTCCGGGTAAAGCGGGTCACTAACTACTATTTGGCCAGTTGTCTCTATAGAAACATCAATCCTTGTTACCTTAAGAGGATACAGGTAAATAACCGGTTTGGCAAAACAATAAATACCATCGCCAGAATACTTATTGCATGAAGAGCAAAAACTATGATCTGCATAGCTGCAGGTGCTGGATCTACCTTGGGCAGTCCTGCCAACACATTTGCCATTGCTGCACTGAATTAATGTATCCCCGGGACACGAACAGTTTGGACGATGTAACTCGCATACGCCCGCTGAGCCAATACATCGTGGTGGAGGAGGTACGTATGTACAACTTACTACAGCCTGAACAGGTGTACATGGTTGTGGACCGGTCAAAGTACAATTTTGGAGACGGCTGGAAGGGCAGACTCCTGCTGCTGAACAATCCGGATTAGTAGTACAAGCTCGTACAGGCGGATTAGTAGCAACAGGTCTGGTAGTAGCAATAGGAGCTGTCGTAGCTGTTGGGCCTTGAACGGCTGTTGGTACCGGAGTTGAGGTTACCCCCGGAGGGTTAGTTGGAATTGGGGTAACTTGAGAACTTGTACCCGGTACTAAACTATTTATCTGCAATGTATTAAAGATTCCAGATAATCCATTATCAACCAAACTAACCGATTCTGTTGAATATCCGTTATCCGCAGGACTTTTAATAGAAATCCCTCCGGTTAAAAAAATTGCAAAAATTATGGGAAGTAAAATTAAAAGGGCGGGGTTCATACATAGAGGGTAACATAACTTGTCATTCCTGCGCCAGCCAAAGGCTTCAGCCAACGGCTGATAGACCTTTGGTCTAGATCCGCCTCTGGCGGAAAAGCAGGAATCCAATAACTATTCAGCATCCTTCAGCAAACTGTCATCTTGAGCGTAGCGAAAGATCTCTAGACTTAATCTTGAGATTCCTCGTTTCACTCGGAATGACAATATAGACAATATAAGAGAACTACTGCGGATTTGGATTTTGAAGTGATGGAAGCTGGAAATCACCTTTAAGAGGGTTATTCGTTCCCAGGAGGCTAAATACAACATTAATTATCAAAAATGCAGCAGCAACCACCACAAGCCCAATTACTGCAGCCACAATTTGTTTTCTTGCAGCTTCAACCGCCACCTTATCACCTCTTGAAGTTATCCATCTTATCCCGCCTATAAGGAGATAAACGACTGCTAGAATCGTCGCAACAATGAATAATCCATTTGTAACAAGGGTTACAATACTACTTACACTTTGTTCGTTAGTCCCGCTTGGCGTTACAAAACCTCCCCCAGGCTGAACCAGAGGTTGCGCATATACTGAAGCAGCAGTTAAAAGAAAGGTAATTTTTGCAGTAATAAAGCTTAAACTTTTGGACATTAATCTATTTTGGTCATACTTTAAAATATTTGTCAAGAGGTGTTTAAACTTCTCCCCACATTTAACACTTGTTCCACCAGCCTGTTTGAATATCCAAATTCATTATCATACCAGGCAAAAACTTTGACCATATCTCCATCTACCACCTGAGTTAAAGACAAATCCACTATTGCAGACTCTGATCTTCCCACAATATCACTTGACACAATTGGATCCTCTGTTACGGCTAAAATACTACTAAAAAGAGGATTTTTTGAAACTTCTTTAAACGCATTATTTACCTCCTCTACTGTTACTTTTTTCTTAAGTAAAAATGTAAAATCAGAAATGGATCCAACAGAAACCGGAACTCTAATTGCTGCTCCGTCAAAAAGCCCTTTTAACTCAGGAATTGTTTCTGTTGTTGCAATTGCAGCCCCGGTTGTTGTCGGAACAATATTTTCCGCTGCAGATCGAGCCCGGCGTAAGTCCCTGTGCGGACCATCCTGAAGATTTTGATCTGCAGTGTAACCGTGTACTGTTGTCATCATAGCCTTTAAAATTCCAAATTTAAGATTCATTACTGCTGCAACAGGAGCTATACAGTTAGTTGTACATGAAGCATTACTAATTATTTCTTCGTTTGAATATTTAGATCCATTAACTCCCAGCACAAAAGTTTTTACACCAGAAGTTCCATCGCCATGAACAGGAGCTGATATAACTATCCTTCTTGCTCCGGCTTTAATATGTTTACCTGCGCCTTCACTATCTGTAAATTTTCCAGTTGATTCTATAACAACATCAACATCTAATTTTTTCCAGGGAAGTTTTTCCGGTTCTTTTTCCGCATATACTGGATAACTTTTCCCGTCAACTATTATATTTTTATCATCACTTGTAATTTCATGCTTCCAAATTCCATAGTTGGAATCGTATTTCAAAAGATGAGCTAAAGTTTTAGGATCAGTTAAATCATTTATTGCAACAACTTCAATTTTATCAGGGTATTTATCAAGTGCAATTTTGAAAGCAGTTCGACCAATACGACCGAATCCATTAATGGCAGCGCGAATCATGTAGAAAGATTAATAGAAATTATCAACTTTTGCAATATAGATTATCTGTATCAATTAACAGTAATAAGCCCTATATTCCAGTTACTGTTCGAAACAATACAAAGACTGCTTGGCTCCGGATCCACTCTCATTAGTTACAATTGGTTGATTTAGGGTTTACTTGGTTGAGTAGTTGAATTTCCACTAACACCAGGCTTGTACCACCAGATACCATTAATGTTTACCCAATCGGGACTGCCCGGTGTGTAAACGGGTTTGGGCACGGCGTTCGGATCCGTCGGTAGATACCAACCAGGACCATTTGGTCCATTGTCATCCCAAAAGCCGCCTGGTGGTTTTTGGCCCCATACAGTACCGTCACCGTAATCTTTGCCATCTTGAAGCACAGGGGTTGGTGAAGAAGTTATTGAAGCACTACTCCGGATAATCCTTAATCTTACATTCCTGTCTGCAGTTTGAGTAATTGGATTACCTGTTGAATCAATAAATTCTGCTGTTGTTATAGAAAACGCTCTTGGTTTAAAAATCTGGGTTTTCTGTACCAAAAATACCGCTGCAGCAAGTCCTGCTATCAGGATTATTAAAATAATAGCTTGAGAAAAACCCGCTTCAAAATTCCTTATCTTTATTTTTTTAATTTCTTCCATATTTATCTACAACTCCTTGCACCATAACTGTCATCTCTTACAAACCAAGATTTTACTGTTGATGATGCATCCGGACAATCAATTCGTGAGTACGAAGCTTGCGTTCCGGAACAAGACAACCCGTCATTGCCGTTACACCTCCTGTGAATTACTTGCTGTCCGCAAGCCGGAAGAGAACCTACCCAGCCTTGATCCCCTGAAGGACGGGAAGTATAACAGCCTCCTGCAGGTAACGTAGTAACTGAATCTTGAGAATCCGGTGATGTCTGAGCCCCATTACAATCATAATCAAATGAGCTTTGACCGTTATTATTTGTATATGGAACATTAAAATACATAGTTTGATTTGGATGCACATCTCTATTATTTGGTCCACAATCCCCGGAATTTGGATAACCATCTCCATCCGAGTCAGCTATCGGCTGAGCAGTTGGGACTGGAGTACTGGTTGCAGTTGGTTGAGTCTGCGTAGGAGAAGTTGTAGATGTTGGAGCTGAATCAGTTCCAGGAATTTCGGAAAGTAAATTTATTGACGCAACTATTGGTGTTACGGGAACCCAGCTTCCGTTTTCATAAAACTGTATATAAACATACTTTTGACCGGGGTTACCAGTTAAAGTTATAGAAACTATTTTTTCGCTATCTGCTCCAAAAATTCCTCCATCCCCTGTATCTATTAATGTTGAAAAGTTTGGGTCAAATGAAACACGATAGCGCACTTCATAAGAAATAGTTATTGGGGTGGGACTTAAAATAGAAGTATCTGCTTGATTTCCTACAGCTCTGTTTGCTATTGTCGGTACTATTGTAGGAGTCAAAGCTAACGCAGAAGTTGGTGTTGGTGTAGAAGTTGGAAAAATAGTTGGAATGAGTGTAGGAACCGGAGTAGCTGTTAGAGCTACAGTTGTTGTGGGAGTTATAGGTGTGCCGGAAGTACTAATTAAATCAAGTTGTACAGCCGGTTGAGGCGTAGGAATATTTACCGGAATTAGATCTGCTATGAATTTAGGTATTTGAAAAGATGGCGAAGGCTGAATATTAGGAGGCGCGGCAAAGTTACCTGTTATATTCCTGTTTGGTTGAACCAGTTCCTCAGCTTTTGGTTCTATATTTGTCTGATGTTTTATCAGATATATGCCTGCACTTAAACCTGCAACTAAAACTATAATGCTGCCAATAATTAAAATTTGAATATATCCCGCTTCGCCGAAGCGAGGCGAGCCTTTTTGAGCAGCCATAATTTAAGTTTTTCACATTATTTACCCCTTGTCAATGAATGCTTAAGATTGCAAGAGGTCAGTCTTCTGATATTTTTATTATTGTTCGAGCGTAGAGAGAACTATTTTTAGGTTACTTCTCGACTCGCGAGTTTACCCCGTACTCTGTTACGGGGCTCGCTTCGAAGAATAATTATTACTAGTCTAACCTGTTACAACAGAACGCTAAACTCATAAATCATTTTAAAACATCTATAGTCGGTAGTGTATCCTTAACTAAATATTCAGTTGAAGCTCCCCCCCCTACTAAAATATGCGTAAATTTATCCTGGAAACCTTTGGTCGCCGCTATAGTATCCCCTCCACAGATAAAGCTGTCCATATTCAAACTGGCTATTTTCCCTGCTAACCTTTGATTGCCATGATTTCCAGCTGGATCTTCATATTTTCCAACCGGACCAGCCCAAAAAACAGTTTTTGACTCCATGATTTTCTCTTCAAATTCTTGAGTCGTCTGATCGCTTATATCAATTCCATTATCATTTGCTTCTCCTAAAATAACATTTTCAGCAATTTCCAGATGCTTTTCCCTGATTTCCTGTGCTAATAACCCTCCAACTAAAATGTGTTCAAAAAATGACGATAAACCTACTACAGCAGGGTATTTGTCTTCAATTTTTTTTCCACCGATGATTGCAACTTTTGGTCTTTTGGCATTTTCTTTTAAATCCTTCAAAACCCTGACTTCTTCAGCAAATTTAAGTCCGACGGCATGAGGCAAAAAAGTTGGTAAAATTGTAGTTGAAGCAGAAGAGTGATGCGCAGCAAATGCCTCATTAACATAAAACATACCGCCATCCTCACCGTCATCCTGAACTCGTTTCAGGATCTCCCTTGCGTATGCCTCACTACAGGCTTCCTCACCCACCTCAAACCTTAGATTTTCCAACAACTTTAGCTTCCCACTTTCCATGTGGGAACGTAGATCAACTTGGGAGTATAACCAGTCGTAAATCGGCTCAACAGAAAGTTCCGGAACTTCCCTACCTCCTGGTCTTCCAATATGACCCATCATTATCACCTGATCAGCATTTTCCAGACAAAGCCTAAGTGTTGGAAGTCCAGCCTTTAATCTAAAATCTTCCACGACTTTACCATTTCGAATGGGAACGTCTAAATCATACCTAAGAAGGACCTTTTTACCGAAAATTAAATCAGAAGAAATTTCTATCATTTTTTAATATTAGCACATATAGAGATATCTGGTAGAAAGAAACTTAATACCATGGTAAAATGTATAAGTTCGGGCGCGTAGCTCAGTGGGTTTGAGTTGCCAGTGGCAAGTCGAACGGGTTTTAACTACTATTTATCGCCGCAGGCGAAATATAATATAAGTTAACCCTGGAAGAGCGCTTATCTGAAAAGGAAATTTATTTGGGCCGGTAGCTCAGTGGTAGAGCACTTATCTGATAAGTAAGGGGTCGATGGTTCAATCCCATCCCGGCCCACTTGATAAATTTCCTAGAAATTTGCTTAGGCAAATTTGAAGTAAGGGGTCGATGGTCCGTTCATAGTATCCTCCGGATACTATGCTTACTTGTTAAATTCCATCACCGCCCACATTTTCCCTTTATTTATGGCCTGGTAGCCAAGTAGTAAGGCAAGGGTCTGCAAAACCTTTATACGCGGGTGCAATTCCCGCCCAGGCCTCCAAAAAAGCCTCCATGAAAATGGAGGCTTTTTTATTAACTTCAAAAGAGTGGTGGGGATAGAATTTACTCTTTTTGACTATTAGAGAATGCTCTATCAGACATTTTTCGCCTGCCATTCAACAGACATTTGGTCGACGTGAGTCGAACCCTGGATCAAATCAGTGTTAGCTGTTCATCTTGCGACAATTTTCCAGAAATCATCCGATTTAACCAATTTTCTCCAGAAAGGAGGTGATCCATCCCCAGCTTCGGCTAGGGATACCTTGTTACGACTTAAGCCTGATTGCTGGTTTCACCTTAGTCCACAATCGTGTATTTCAGGTGCCCCCAACTTTCCTGCCTTGACGGGCGGTGTGTACAAGACCTGAGAACGTATTCACCGCGGCATGCTGATCCGCGATTACTAGCAATTCCGTCTTCATGAGGTCAAATTGCAGACCTCAATCTGAACTGAGGATGAGTTTAAGAGATTAACTTCCTGTTACCAGGTAGTAGCTCGTTGTCTCACCCATTGTAGTGTGTGTGTAGCCCAGGGTGTAAGAGCCGTGCGGACTTGACATCATCCGCGCCTTCCTTCCGCCAAAAGGCGGACTGTTTCGTATGAATATTTAACATACGATGCGGGTTGCGTTCGTTTATCCACTTAAGGAAACAGCTCACGCCACGAACTGATGACAGCCATGCAGCATCTGTGCAACACCCTCGAAGGAGGTCCGATTTCTCGGACTTTGCAGTTGCATGTCAAACCCTGGTGAGGTTTTTCGTTTTGTATCGAATTAAACCACACGCTCCACTGCTTGTGCAGGTCCCCGTCAATTCCTTTGAGTTTTAAGCTTGCGCTCGTACTCCCCAGGCGCCCTGCTTAACGCGTTAGCTTCGACACTCACCCCGCCAAAGGCGGGACGAGAATCTAGCAGGGATAGTTTACGGCTGGGACTACATCGGTCTCTAATCGATTTCGCTCCCCCAGCTTTCGTGCCTCAGCGTCATGTGTATGCCAGGCGCATGCCTACGCCTTCGGTGTTCCCGACTATATCAACGCATTTCACTGCTACACAGTCGGTTCCAGCGCCCTCTCATACCATCAAGCATGACCATATTCTATCCGAACCAAAAGTTAGGCTTCTGGATTTCAAACAGAATGCGTCATACAGCCTACGCAACTCTTTACGCCCAATAAATCCGGATAACGCTCGCACCCTACGTATTACCGAGGCTTCTGGCACGTAGTTTGCAGGTGCTTATTCTTCTGGTACCGTCATAATCTTCCCAGACAAAAGGAGTTTACAACCCGAGGGCCTTCAATCCTCCACGCGGCGTCGCTCGGTCAGGCTTTCGCCCATTGCCGAATATTCCCAGTTGCTGCCATCCGTAGATGTACGGGCCGTGTCGCAGTCCCGTTGTGGCTGACCATCCTCTCAGACCAGCTACCCGTCGTCGCCTTGGTAGGCCATTACCCCACCAACTAGCTGATAGGACGCGGGCTCATCTTAAAGCGTCTTGCGACTTTAATCTTGCGATGTTATGAAGAATTACCCCCTCTTTCGAGAGGCTATGCTTCACTCTAAGGTAGATTCCCACGCGTTACTCACCCGTCCGCCGGTCGTCCCGATAAATCGGGACTCCCTTGACTTGCATGCTTAAGGCACGCCGCCAGCGTTAATCCTGAGCCAGGATCAAACTCTCAATAAAAGTTATCCAATTTAAATAGAATTGACAAGACTATTCTTATCAATGTTAAAGTCTAGTTTTACTAAACCTTAAACTTACCCACCACTCTTTCAAAGTCAAATCATCCTTTGGACGAAAAAAACCGAAGAGTGGTTTAATTTACTTCTTCGGTTGTTAAAGTGCAAATAAGCGAAGCTTGCGACTTCGTCTAAAAAATGTGAGTAGTATTCGCTAGAACTTGCTCCAATCTGATCCGACCTAAACCGGAACAAGGGTATTTTAACTAAAGAGGCAGCCAATGTCAACCACGAAGAATGTAACTATTCAGTATTTCCCAGCAAACTGTCATTCCGAACCCCGTAACAGAGTACGGGGTAAACTCCGTGAGGAATCTCAAGATTAGTCTAGAGATCTCTCGCTACGCTCGAGATGACAAAACCGCTGGGAAAAACTAATTAATTAAGTACCGAAGAATTTTGGCCAAAAAGTAATGATTATACATAACATAGGTTCAAATCTTGCAAAAGCAGTATATATAATTAAGTAAACCCTATAGCAAACTTGACTTCTGAGTTAAAAAGTGAGATAATTAGTATCTATGTTATCTGCTGCTGAAAGAGAAAAACGGGTTCCCCGCCATCCAACGGATGGAGAAGCTTTTAGGGCTCAGTTATTGCAGCTTTTTGAAGATTCTATACATACTGGTAAAGACATAATGTCTAACCGCAGAAGAATGTTTGGAGCTGCTGCAGGAATTAGTGCTGTTGTTGGACCAACTATGCTTGATACTGTTTCAGCTCATGTTGAACCTGCTTCAAAAAGTAGTTATACAGACAGTCTTCTTTCAAAAATATCCATTCCGGAGCTTCAAATTGCTACACCTAATCCTGCCGGAGGCAGAGAATTTAGTTTAAGGGAAAGGCTAGGCAGTATTGAGCTTGCGACAACAGGAACATCCGGTCAACTTTACAGGTATTCTAAGGACGGACTAACGATTCTTACTACTTTG
>Ga0155900_135_pt2 | contig 18659 bp, 18 predicted proteins | sample RifCSPlowO2_01_FD_107554 | JGI IMG/M metagenome (GOLD analysis project Ga0155900, IMG submission 107554) | Candidatus Daviesbacteria bacterium RIFCSPLOWO2_01_FULL_37_10
AGGTATTTGGTTTGATGAAATAAAAAGAGTCCCCCTAAATAGAATAAAAATGACAAAAATTGTTTACGTAGGTCACTTAGCACCATATATGGGGGTGGATTTAGCAGTTAGAAGCATCCCCTTGATTAAAAAAAGTATACCCAACATAAAGCTTGAGATTATTGGAGGAGGAGAGCAAGTAGAAGAATTAAAACAACTGGTCAACGAACTATCTCTACATACGCATGTTAGGTTTCATGGCTGGAAAGATAAGAAACAAGCTGAAAAAATTATTACAGGTTGCGCCTTAGGACTTGCTCCTTTTAATACGCTAATAATCGATGAGAAAATCAAAAATGCAGATCCTGCTAAGATTAAGGACTACCTGGCACAGGGTCTCCCGGTAATCATGACCAACGCATCTGTGAATGCCAGGGCAATTGAAAAAGCAAAATGCGGAATAATAGTATCATATACTCAAAAATCTTTATCAAATGCAATCATTCAGTTATTGACTAATGAAAGGCTTCTTCGTGAATACAAAGAAAACGCGCTACAATATATTAAACAATTCGACTGGAACATACTTTTTACTAAAAATATATCCCGTTTACTATAATATTATTTCTTAATTACTAGATAATTTTCTAGTACTAAATGAGTTATACCAGATTTCATAAATACTTTAAGTGCCTCTTTCGGACCCAAAACAATAGGATACCCATGAAGGTTAAATGATGTATTAAGAATCCCCCCTACACCTGTTAATTTTTCAAACTCTTTCAAAATTGTATAATACTTTCTATTAAAATCTTTTGTCACAAATTGCGGTCGAGCTGTAAAATCATACGAATGAGTTGCAGCTTTAATTTCAGCTCTTGCTTTTTCCGTAGTTTCAAATGATAACATCATGTAATAAGCACTAAGTTTTTTGGGATTTTTAATATAATCAGTCTGCCTTTCAAATAGAATTGATGGCGCAAAAGGCATCCAAAAATCCCTATTTTTTATCTGCTCATTAATAATATGTACAGCCTCATAATTACGGGGGTCGGCAAGAATTGAGCGATTGCCTAAGGCTCTTGCACCAAATTCCATGCGACCAGATAATCTTGCTACAACCACACCTCTTGCTAACAGTTTAGCAATATATCTTTCTATTTTCTTGACTTTTTTTACTTTGAACTTCCTATATGCGTCACTCTCTTTTAGCGCTATTTCAATATCCTGATCTTTAAAAGCTGGACCCCAATAAATATCTTTTATGGGTGGTATCAAAAAAGGCACATTTTGTGATTTACAAGCCTCTATGTATCCTAAATAGGAAGAACCAATTATACTGGACTCATCACCGCACGAAGGAAGAACGAATAATTCTTTTACCTCAGAAAGCTCTGCTATTCTTTGATTTACTTTTACATTCATAAAAACTCCACCTGCTAAAACTACAGTATGAATGCCTGTTTTTTTTACACATTGCTTCACCCAAAGAGCAATTTTATCTTCTAAAAGTTTTTGAAAAATAGCAGCCACTAAATCAAAACGTATCGATTGCATATGACGTCGCAGGTATCTCGTAAACCCAATAGTATTAAATTGCGAGTTAATGACTAAAGTATCCGGATCAACTCGAACTATAGATTCAATCCTCTTATACAGTTTTTCAATAATCTCTGATTTAACATACGCAGCCAGGCCCATTACTTTATATTCGTGTTCCTTAGGTTGCATGCCCAAAAATGATGTTACATGTTCAAAGATATACCCAAGAGAATTATCACGAGGAATTTTAGCAATAGTTTTATGTTGTTCATTTTCAAAAATGTTAACCGATCCGCTCAACAGATCACCCTCTCCATCAAGTGTTAATACTAACGACTTTGTAGTATTATAAGGCGAGGCGTAATATGCTGAAGCCGCATGCGATAAATGATGATCAAAAGCTTTAATCTTTTCTTTACTAATTCCTAGAGCATTTTCTAAATAAAGTATTTCCTTGTAGTGCGTATACTTTCCAACCGAATATGCAGCAAATTTATAAAAAAGCCGACCGACCGGCCTGATTTGTGGAATAAAATACTCAAAAAAACCCCACATATTTCTTATGAAGTATAAAGGAAAACTAAGAAGCGTAAGCAGTAAAACCGAGAAAGATTTATCTTTATAATATTTTTTAAAGGTCACCGGAACAGATATCAGATGAGATATAGTTACAAAATCTATATTCTTTATCATTACATTTGATTCCCTTAATACATACCTGATTGCAAATTTGGGATATCCTGTAAAGTTTTTGATTCCATTAAATCGTTCCTCACTTGCGGCTGCAATAATTTTGCCATCCTTCATAATTACTGCTGTACTGTTATGTCCACAATAGATTCCTAATATATACATGATTATTAATTTTACTGGAGTTCTTTGTATTTTTCTCTATACCATTCTATAGTTTTCTTTAACCCCTCACCAAGTTTGATACTTGCAGTGAATCCAATTTTCTCTTTGGCCTTTCTAGTATCACAATTTCTTCTCGGTTGACCATCAGGCTTAGTCTTATCAAACTGAATCACGGTTTCTTTTCCAGAGATCTCAACAATCATTTTAGCTAAATCGCCTATAGTCACCTCTTCATCAGTGCCTATATTAATAGGATCTGCCACTGAATATTTCTCAACTGCCTTAATTAGTCCTCTGGCAAAATCTTCAACAAAAAGAAAGGATCTTGTTTGTTTACCAGATCCCCAAACAATTATTGGATTGTCTCCGTCAAAAACTTTCTTTATTAGACCAGGAATTACATGAGATGTTTCCGGATTAAAATCGTCTCTTGGCCCATAGGCGTTGTATGGTCTGGGAAGAGCAATTTTCATACCATACTCCTGAAAATAAAATCTCCCGATAAGCTCCTCAACTCTTTTTGCCCAACCATAGCCTAAATTAGTTGATTCAGGATCATTTAAGAATCCTTCCTCTTCAGGTGTTGGAATTGTACAATTTCTCGCATAAACACAAGCTGAGCTGGTTAAAAGCAATCTCTCAACTTTGTTCTTTAGGCAAGCATCAGTAATATTTTGAGCAATTTGGAAATTATCTTTGAACATAGTCGCAGGATGATTTATGTTGAATTGTATTCCTGCAACTCTGGAAGCTAAATTCAAAACAATGTCAAAACCTTTTGTTGCATTAATTGCCGACTTAGAGTTTGTTAAATCAGCAAAAATTACTTCTATTTTATTTATAATCTGAAGAACATTAATAAGATTACCTGAGTGGGTAGTAATCGAGACTTTTGCTTCTTTTTCTAAAAGTTGTTCAACAACAAAAGATCCAATAAAACCAGCTCCACCAGTTACTAAAACTTTTTTATTTTTCCAGAAATTTGTCATGTGGGAATTATGTAATTTGCTCAAGTCTACTACGTGGGTCGCCCTTGAGCAAACGTACGTATTCCAATACTAAAATAATCATATTACGCAGTTGATTCATTCTTTTCTCTTCCATTACAGAAGCCAATGAAGCTACCTGCTCTGCTCTCTTTTGAACTTGGGGATATCTGAATGGTACATCAACACTTTGAACCACATATTCTTCATGTAGGGCTGCTACAACAGGTAAAGCACAAATACCCGCCCAAAGTTCCGAATTTAGTCCTTTGGCTCTAGCAACTCCAGAATCTGATAAACCTTCTCTTAAATGGTAACGATATTTTCTCATAAAAAAACCCAATCTTTTTGGATCATTCCTGAAAACTTTTGGACCAAATAAAATATCAAGATATGTCACTTGATCAAACTCTCTTAAGAGAATATTATTAATACCATCATTAGCCCAATCTTCTGATTGAACCTGAAAGGATGGGTAAGTAGTCCTAAATAAATATCTATTTCTTCTGGGTACAACCATATCTGCACTGTCACCAAGTATTGGTTGACAAGCCATTTCTAAACAGTCAGCAATAAAAGATCCTTTTTCTGGTTCAGCCCATATGATTGCTTCAGCACTAGGTGCTTGAGAAGCAATCATTAAAGCTTGTCTTCTACCAGGACCCATTCCAGGTTCCTCCTGAGGAAATACAAGAACACCTAAGGCTTGTAGGGTCTCCACAAAGAGTTTTGGACTTCCGCCGTCGACAACGGTTAGAGGATAACCTCTTTCTTTTGCCTCTCTGGCAAATTCAATTGCTTCGTCACCACGAACTTTATCAATATTAGTTAAATCTACTTCACCAGGTTCCCAGTTTTTATAAAAAGTGGTAGTGCCAATAGAAACTGATCTAGGGTTTATTTTTTCTGACATAGTCAGCATAATACTTATAAACAATTAGATTGTCAATACAATATTTTCTAAAGGAAAGTACTATAGATTTGGATAATCTCTTCCTTAGTCATCTCAGGATTATTGCCAAAATAGAAACCCAAATCATGAATAATATCCGCATTTGGCGTAAGGATTTTTTGATAATCTTTTAAATATTTACTGGAAATTGGCTGCCTTAATATATTCCCTCCCAATATTGGCCTAATCTCTATTTTCCCCTGGCAATTTTTAATAAGCTCCTCTTTTATTTCTTTTGATTTACAAATTAGTGGAATTGCAAAATTTGACAGGAGCTCTATATGGTCATATTTTATACGATAATACTTATCCGTTTGAAGGTATAGGGGAATAGCAATTTTTCTAAAATTTTCATATCTTTTCTTAACAATTTCATCGATAAAATTTAACTGAAAATTACCCAAAAATGCAGTTATTTCAGTAGGGCGCAAATTATATCCCAAGTCATAAAAGGTAAAGATCCCATAAAATGGGTCAACTTGATATTTTTCTCTTAATTTTTTCTGGAATTTCGGATCTAAATTTCTATCCCAACCATGAGCTCTAACAATATGCAACATAACATATAAATCTTCATCATCTGTACAAACAGCCCCTCCCTCAATGGTTGACATATTATGACCAACATAAAATGAAAATGTACTGGCAAAAGAGAAATTGCCTAGTTTTTTCCCTTTATAAACTGTTCCTAAAGATTCACAATTATCCTCAATCAGCAGTATTTTTTGCTTCTGGCAAATTTTTTGTATCTCATCAATATCATCACAAAAACCTAAAAGGTTTGTTAAAAATAACATCTTTATATTTGGGAATTTTTTCAAGGTCACTCCTAGAGTTCTGCTAGAAACATTTAAAGTTTCGAGTTCAGCATCAACTGGTATAGGAATGAGTCCAGCTTGAATAAGAGGCATAGTGTTAGTAGCCCAAGTTACAGCTGAAAAAGCTGCTTGATCTTGTTTTTTAACTTTATTCATATTAATTAAAGCTTGAATAAGTGCTAAATTAGCTGAACTGCCGCTATTAAATGTAACACAATATTTTCTACCCTGATATTTAGCGAAGTTCTGCTCAAATTTTTTACATTCAGAACCAAAACTTAACTGTTCAGACTTGAGGATAAATTCACAGAGTTTTTCTTTAGTTAGTTTTTCGTTGTAAAAAGTAGATTTTATTAATTTTATCATTTTCTAACCGGGCAGATTAGATTCCAGTACAAAATTAGACTTTTAGTATATAATGAACTACCCCCCACAGTAAACTACGAAGTATCCCTTCGGACAAGATCTTCTGTGAACCATTCGTCACCACAGTAATCTGCGAGGTATTCTGGTTCAAAAATAAAACTTAGACATATGATAACTTTAAATAAATGATTAATTCTTTTTGTGTTAAACATAACGCTCTTTTTATTAAGATAGCGCACATTATAACATGTTTAGTACTAGACTAGAATAACTTTGTTATACTAGTCGAAATGATTGTCAAATCAAGTAAATTAAGCGATTTTAAAATTAAAAAGTTAGTATGGTGTTTTTGTGTTGATGTTGAAGCTTCTAAGGTAAGTCTCATAGTTAATTTAAACAGAAATACTGTAAACAGATTTTACCATCTGTTTAGAACTCTTGTATGTTACCATCAGTTGAGAGAATTTGGTATAGTCATTACAGGTGAAGCAGAATGTGATGAAGCATACTTCGGCGGCAAAAGGTTAAGAGGGGTTCCCGGTAAAAGAGGCAGAGGTACACATAAACAACCGGTCTTTGGCATCTTTGAAAGACAGGGTACAGGGTTTACACAGAGGTTGTCCCTAACTGCCGTAAAAAAACTCTTCAGGCAATCATTAGAGGCAGGATTGACAGAGAAGCAGTAGTCCATACTGATAAATGGCGGGGATATGACGGGCTGGTTGATGTTGGATATGACAAACACAAAAGAATTAACCATTCAAAGGCGTTTTCCTACGGAAACGGAATCCATATTAACGGCATTGAGAACTTCTGGAGTTTTACCAAAGGCAGACTTGCTAAATTTAGAGGAGTTAAGGTAAACTTTGAATATCATCTAAAGGAATGTGAATGGAGATACAAAAAGACAAAACAGCAACTTTACAAGGAACTCATAGTTTTGCTGAAAGGATTTAACAAATCGTTAATTTCCTAGTCTAGTACCCATGTTATTATGAAAAAGATACTGTTTTATTGATATTTACCTGCTGAAAAAAACATTTTTTTGGAATAATAATTGCATGACTCTTAAAGACAAGCAAAACATCATGAAAAAACTCCCATGATTAAAATAAGTAATAAATTTTTTATCATTATGCAAAAACTATTTTACTATCTACGTATATATGGCTTCTTTAGATTTATCTGGTACCTTCTTAAGGAAGTAGAATATTTCTTTAGAGGAGTACTGCAAAATTCATATACTCCGTTCGGTGAAGATCTTATAATTGACAAACTTTTGGGTAAAAAGAAGAGGGGGTTCTATGTTGACATTGGAGCATATGATCCAATTCGTTTTAGTAATACCAAAAGATTTTATCAAAGAGGCTGGAGTGGTATTAATATTGAGCCTAATCCTAACCGCATTAGTTTATTTAATAAACTAAGACCTAGAGATATCAACTTAAATATTGGCGTAGCTAATAGGAATGGAGCGCTTAATTATTTTAGGTTTGAGCCAGAAAGTCTTTCGACTTTTTCAAAAAAAGTAGCAAGTACTTATCAAAGATACGGATATAAATTAATTGAAACCAATAAAATTGAAGTAAATAAATTGGGTGAAATATTAGAAAAATATACATCCCCAAATAGTAAATCTATCGATTTCTTCAGTATTGATACTGAGGGGTTTGACACAGAAGTGTTAAGAAGTAACAATTGGGAAAGATTTAGACCAAGAGTGATTTGTATTGAAGCTCCTAGTACTAAGGATCCTAACTATGATAATTCCGAAAGACAATTACCCCATTCTACAGAAAAATTACTAACTGAACTTGGTTATAAAAAAGCCGTGAGAACAATTCCAAACCTGATATTTAAGTTAAAATAAAGATAATTAAATGATTTCAAAAATTTTCAGATATTTTAAAATCTACAGTCTTCCTATTTTAATTTGGTATGTCTATCTTGAACTTCGTTTGCTACTAAAAAGAATTTTTCTTCATTCTTACTCCCAATGGGGCGAGGACATTATTATCGACAAACTCTTAGGAATGAAGAATAAAGGTTTTTACATTGACATTGGAGCATATGATCCAATTCGTTTTAGTAATACACAAAGATTCTATAACAAAGGATGGAAAGGAATAAACATCGAACCAGATCCAATAAGAATCAATAAGTTTTATAAATTAAGACCAAGAGATATAAACCTGAATGTTGGTGTTGCTAACAAAAACGGCCTACTTGATTTTTTTAAATTTTCTCCGCAAACACTTTCAACGTTTTCTAAAACCGCTTTAGAAGATTATCAAAAACAAGGTCATATCAATACTAAAGTTTTGAAAATAAAGGTAAGTAAACTAGGACAAATTTTAGAAAAAGAACACAAGAATAAATTAGTTGATTTTTTCAGTATTGACACTGAGGGGTCTGATTTAGAAGTATTAAAAAGTAATAACTGGAAAAAATTCAGACCAAAAGTAATTTGTATAGAAGGTCAAGGCAGTAGTCCCAAAAAATTTCTCGAAAAACTGGGCTATAAAAAAGTCTATACAAATCAAACAAATTCAATATTCCTGTTAAGTTAGTTATTGCTACTCTCAAAAGCTTGTGATTAAATTACTTTATGGATCAAATGCAAATAGCCTTCTTTTTAATAATACTCGGCGCTATTCTCCAAGGAACTTTTGGTATTTTTATTAAAGATACAAAACCGCTTAAATGGGAAAATTTCTGGGCAATATTTTCTGTAGTTGCTTATTTATTAGGTCCATTAATTTTTGCACTATTCCAGATTCAAAATTTAAGCTTTATTTTAAACAGCATTCCAAGGGATATTGTTTATTTACCGCTTATTTTTGGAATGATTTGGGGAATAGGCGCAATACTTTTTGGAATTTGTGTTGTCAAAATTGGAGTCTCGCTTACTTATTCAATAATTTTGGGAATTGTAACTCTAACAGGTGCAATTTTACCAATATTTATTAACAAAATTTCTCTTAATCTGGAATCCGGTACATATTTGTCAGTTGGTCTTGTAATTGTTACTACCGGGATTATTTTAAGTGGCTATGCAGGAGTATTAAGAGACAGATTTCTTAAAATCGGAAACAGGGCTTCTTTATCTGGAATTATGCTTGCAGTAATCTCCGGAATTTTTTCTTCTTTTCTAAATCTGGGATTTGTTACCGGTAAAGATATCAATGCCTTTGCCATTGCTAGCGGAGTTTCAGATACAAATTCTTCTGCTTTGGTTTGGCTAATTGTTATATTTGGTGGATTTATTGTTAACTTCACCTATGCATTATACCTTCTTAGTAAAAACAAAAGTTTCTATGTATACAAAAAAATAAATATAAAAGTACTTCTTCCTGTTTTAACTTCAGGTGTATTTTGGTTTACCAGCTTTGCCCTTTTTGGTATCGGATCGACAAAGATGGGAACGTTGGGCCCATCAGTTGGCTGGGCAATATTGCTTTCACTTTCCATTGTAGTTTCAAATACACTGGGAATTAAATTCGGAGAGTGGAAAAGCACTAAAAAAGCTTTAAGAATTCAATTAGTGGCTTTGGGGTTAATTATTCTAGGAGTAATCTTAGTTTCATATTCTGCTCTTACTTCATCATGAATCTACCCGCGACCTAACGGTCGGGGTATCTTCTCTCGATCGGACTTCGTCCGGTTTTGGAAAACCCACGACTTTACAGTCGGGGTTTTATCGAGATAAACTTACAGGTCTTGAAAATCTGATGCAAAGTAACGATAATGCCATTTAATGGCAAAACAGTTTGATCAACAAGTTAAAGATAGTAATATTTTAATCATACTTCATGAACACACAAAGGGCGGAGTTGCACATGTTTTAAGAGATTTTTTACTTGAAAAAAAACCTGAGAGTCTTCTTTTTATTACCCACCCGCTTTTGTATATTAAAGAGTCTTATAAAAAAAGTTCTTATTTTGAGTGGTATGTTAATGGTAAATTAGTAAAGAAGCATACCGGATATCACTGGCAGCTTCCAGAACAACTGCACTACTTTAAGGATTTTATTTACACGATTTTTTGGACATACAACACAAACACAAAATATAATCTTATTATCGCATATGACCCTTTAAATGCAGTTTCCGCCATTGTCTTAAAATTGCTCGGAAGAGCAAAAAAAGTTGTTTACTACTCTATTGACTACTTCCCTACACGTTTTGAAAATACAATCATGAATTATGTTTATCACCAAATAGACAAAATTGCTGTTAAATATTCCGGCGAAACATGGAATGTTGGAGCTAGGATGGCAAAAGCTAGAGCAGAAACAAACAACATGAAAAGTGAAATCTACAAGAAAAAACAATTCCATGTTCCAATAGGCGTCTGGTTTGCTAAAATTAAAAGAAAGCCAATTGACAAGTTTACTCAAAATAAACTTATCTATGCCGGCGGATTCATAGATTATATGGGTATTGATATGGTAATTAAAGCTATCCCTTTAATTTTTAAAAAAATTCCAGACATTTCACTAGATCTAATAGGGAGAGGAGACGAGGATCAAAAATGGAAAATGCTTGCAAAAAAATATGAGGTGGAAAAATATATCAACTTCGAAGACTGGATGGAAGACAGAGGATCTTTCCATCTTAGACTCTCTCAAGCTGCAATAGGGCTTGCACCGTTTAATTACCATATTCTAGATGACAAAGTTAAAAATGCAGATCCCGGGAAAATTAAAGACTATACGTCCTCTGGTCTTCCTGTAATAACAACAAAGGCAATTTATACATGGCGAGACATCAAAAAATTTAAATGCGGATTCGTCATTGATTACAATGAGAAAGAATTTACCAAAGTCGTCATCAAATTGCTCACTAATAAGAGTCAACTTTTGCAATATAGAAAGAATGCATTAGAATATGCAAAACAATTTGATTGGGATAAAATATTTACAGAAAATCTATCAAGGGTTTTAAATATATGACTATTGCAATAACGGGAGCTGAGGGTTTTTTAGGAAAAGCAGTGGTTAATTGCTTAAGGGCAAAAAAAATTCCCTACACTATTTTTGACTTTAAAAAGCATAATTTACTGAAGCCAAAAACTCTTAAAAGTTTAGTTTCCGATAAAGATATAATTATTCATCTTGCGGCTATAAACAGAGGTGATAATATTGAGCTTTGCAAAACAAATATATTAGGAACAATCTCTTTGCTTGAAGCTGCAGCAAAATACGCTCCCTCATCAAAAATAATTTTTGCTTCTACTTTCCAGGTTTATTTAAAAAACTCTCTTTACGGCCTTTCAAAAAAAACTGGTGAAGATTTAATAATTCAATACACAAAAAAAACAAATCTTAAAGGAATAATTTTCCGTATATCTAATATCTATGGTCCGGGAGGTAAACCATTTTATAATTCAGTTATTGCAACTTTTGCACATCTTATTAAAACCGGAAAGGAGCTAAGAGTAAATGGTAACGGCTCCCAAAAAAGGGATTACCTTTATGTTGACGATGTTGCAGATGCTATTATAAAAGCAGTCCATTATACACCCAAGAATCCAGCTGAAATATTTGATATCTGTTCCGGAAAAGAAACTTCACTAAACAGTATTCTTAAAATCCTAAAAGAAGTATCTGGTAAAAACTTTAAAGTTGAGTATAATAAGGACGTTAAAGAAAACAGATGGCCCATAAGCAATAAAACTTTTAATAAAGCAACTGAGTTTTTAAATTGGAAACCAAAAATGCCACTTTCAAAAGGCTTAAAGAATGTGATGAACTTCTATGAAGATTAGCATAAAAAAGCTGGATATAAAAAAAGACCACCGGGGTTGGGTTGCGGAAATTTTAAGACAGGAAGATCTAAGCAAAAAGGATGGGAAGTTTGGTCAGATTCACATAAGCACTGCCAAACCCGGACAAACAAAAGGCAAACACTACCATGGAAGAAAAACTGAATGGTTTTGTGTAATCGCGGGAAACGGCATCTTAACACTCATTGATAAAAAAAATGAAGAAAAAAAACAAATAACAATCGGCAAAAGTAATATGGTAACTGTTAAAATTCCTCCTAATGTTTGGCATGCAATAGAAAATACTGGAAAGTCTGAGATGTATTTACTGGCATATATAAGTGAACCGTTTAATCCGGAAGATCCTGATACATATTACGAAGAATTATGACAGATAAGCAAAATTTGAAACACAGCAGTAAAATCAAAAATGCTATCAAAGGAAAAGTGATTTTAGTTACCGGTGGCACTGGTTCTTTTGGTAATGCAGTAACTTCAAGACTGCTTGATTTAAATCCGAAAAGAATAATTATTTTCAGCCGTGATGAAAAAAAACAGCATGACATGCGTAATTTGTACAGTAGCCCCCTGCTTAAATTTATAATTGGGGATGTCAGAGACAAAGAAAGCGTTAGTAAGGCTATGGATGGTGTAGATTATATTTTCCATGCAGCAGCACTCAAACAGGTTCCGACTTGTGAATTTTTCCCTTTAGAGGCAATAAAAACAAATGTACTGGGTGCGCACAATGTCGTTACCAGCGCAATTGAACACAAAGTTAAAACCCTGGTTATTTTATCAACTGATAAGGCAGTATACCCTATCAACGCGATGGGAATTTCTAAGGCTTTGATGGAAAAAGTTATGATCGCTGATGCTAGGAATATTGGGGAAGAAAAAAATCAATTTACAACTCTTTGCGGAACAAGATACGGTAATGTACTTTTTACAAGAGGATCCGTTTTGCCTTTTTTTATAGAAATGATGAAAAAAGGAGAATCCCTTCCTTTAACCAATGGACAAATGACAAGATTTTTACTGCCGCTCCCATACTCTGTTGATCTAGTTTTATATGCCATGACTCACGGAAATAATGGAGATATGTATGTCAGAAAAGCTCCTGCTGCTACAGTTGAAACGCTTGCTCAGGCAATGTGCAAAATATTTGATTATAAGAAAGGGTATAAGGAAGTGGGGGTTCGCGCCGGTGAAAAAATGCACGAAACACTAATTTCAGAAGAGGAAATGATCCGTGCTGAGGATCAGGGAGACTATTTCAGAATTCCTCCAGAGTCTCAAGGGTTGGAATATCAGAAATATTTTAATATCGGGAAAAAGATTCAAGCTCAAAACTTAGAACCTTATACTTCCGGAAATACAAAAAGACTCGATGTAGAAGAAACTATTAAGATTCTTCTAACACTTCCTGAAATTCAAAACGAGTTGGGAACCATTCAAAAGAATCAGGCAGTCAAAAGTGCTCTGGATTCCCTGCTTCAGGTTAATAATATTACCTCCCAGGAAACTTTTGTTTCAGGAGAAATTAAGACTTTTCATCGTAATCATCGTAATCTAAGTAAAACAAATGTCGGAGCAAGAAGCAGAATATGAACGAACGCGTGGAACCAAATTATCAGGATCTTATTCGTGCAGCAATGCTCCTTCAATCAGATAGACCCATAAATTCAGTTGATACAATTTATTTACATGGTTTAAGTGAAGGAATGATAAATTCAACTCATCCCAACCTTTTTGAAATCGCTGCTGACTACCAAAGAAGTAAGAAAGCTGGGTGTATTTCATTTAACGGCTCAGACGGAGAAGGTATGGGAGAGCAAAACTATCCAGGTGCAGCATGGCCTGGAAAAGACTGGTATTTTAGAAAGTTTAATGAAACTTATGTAGGTTATTATGACTTAATCCCAACAGGTCTAGGTTTACATACAAGAGATGAGGCAGATAAATTTATAATATTGTCGAAAGAGAAAGCATGGACATCTGGCGGAATTTTATCAGTTGGTTATCACTCTGTTAGAAGTATGTCTTGTATGGTTGCAGCAATGGAGACTCAAAATTATTTCATGCGCCTGCATTTTATAATGCCACCTTCTACAGATCCATGGTACCCGATGCTGGGAAGTCAGGGAATTGATAAAACTAATACTTTTACAGAAATTGAAAGTGAGGTTTCTAGAATCTTTAATTACTGGGAAAAGGGTTATGGTGCTTCACCAAAATATTTATTCCATTACTTGCAGTACCGCGAAGAGATAGTTAAACAACAAAAATTCCCTTTATTCCCACTCACAGATTGAATTTTATCGCTTCATATATTAAACTACAAAAATAATTATGGAAACTAAATCAGAAAATCCATTTCCCATACATCTTTTAGATGAAGAACAAAAAGCTGCATATTTTGAATGGGAAAAATTATTTGAAATTTGTCATAATCCCCCGCCGGAAAACCTTGAGATTGGTACTATCATTATGCCAACAGGATATTGGATGGATCGGGCACCAGCTTCTCTTACACTTTTTAAAGAAAGATTCTTAAAACAAGACTCCTCCCCACATTTAGTAGTAACAGGCAAACACAGCCATCCAGATCTTCTAAGAGGAGGTGCTGGAGCAAGCAAAGTTATAAGAGCTATGAATATTTATGGAAAACTTACACCCAAAATGAAGCAAAATCTCATCCCAGATGATTATGCAGAAAATACAAAAATGCAGGCATTAAATATAAGTGCTGCATTAGCTTGGCGTCACATAAGTGAGCCTCTGGTTGTTGTAGTCTCTGCAGAACACCTACCAAGGCTTTATAGTACTTTTATAGCTACTATTTTGGAAATAGAGAATCCGATACTAGAAACTAGACTTTATAGCATTGCAGTTTTTGGAGACTGGGAAAGTGATATACCGAAAGAAAATAGAGGAAAAAGATATGAGCAAATACCTGCAGAGATAAACAGATTCCCTGGTTACCGTGCGAAAGGTGACGTAGCAACAGAAGAAGAATTAATTCGTTATGTTAGCTGGTTAAAAACTAATATTTATGCGTAATAAGACTCAAAAACTAAAAATAATGACAATACTTGGAACAAGGCCTGAGATAATCAGGCTTTCTTGTATTTTGCCAAAAATGGATAAATATTTTAAGCATATTATTGTTTATACTAGTCAAAGTTATTCACAGCAGCTAAGCACAGTTTTCTTTAAGGATCTTAAGCTTAGAAAACCAGACTTTGTTTTAGACGTTAAGTCAGAAACTCTTGGTGGATTATTAGGAAATATCCTGAAACAAGCAGAAGAAGCAATATTAAAAGAAAAACCAGATGCACTTCTGGTTTTAGGAGATACAAATAGCGCCTTATCCGCAATTATCGCCAAACGTATGAAAATTCCCATATTTCATATGGAAGCCGGAAACAGGTCTTTTGACGATAATGTCCCGGAAGAAATAAACCGGAGGATAGTCGATCATATAAGCGATTATAACCTTGCATATACAGAAAATAGCAGGCGATACTTAATTGCAGAAGGGATACACCCTGGAAACATTTATGTTACAGGCTCCCCTTTAACAGAAGTTTTTGAAGTTTTTATTAAGGACATCGAAAAATCAAAAATACTCCTTAATCTAAAACTTAAAGAAAAGGAGTATTTTGTTGTTTCTATACACCGCGAAGAGAATGTTGATAATCCCGCTCACCTAAAAGAACTTTTTAATTCACTAAATTATTTAGCGAATAAATACAGATTTCCGGTTATTGTAAGTTATCACCCAAGAGCCAAGAAAAGGCTATCACTGTTAAATCTAAAACTCTCGCCGCTTATAAAACTTCATGAACCGTTTGGTTTTTTTGATTACAATAACTTGCAAAAAAACGCTCTTTGCGTACTTTCCGATTCCGGCTCAATTCCTGAGGAATCCGCAATATTTAATTTTAGAGCAATACAAGTAAGAGTAAGTAGCGAGAGACCAGAAGCTTTTGATGCCGGTTCCATAATTTTAACAGGATTCAATAAAGATACAATTGTCAGTGCCGTAGAACTTGTTGTAAATCAGGAAAGATCAGGAGAGATTCCTGAAATTCCGGAAGGTTATAAACTTAAAAATGTTTCATCAAAAGTTGTGAAGTTAATCATGGGTCTTTCCAGTATTAGGAAATATCACAACAATTAATTTTTTAAGAAAATTTACTATTCCAACTGCGCTAATATAACCGGCAACAGCCCAAATAGTCTCCAGGATTCTTACAAATATAAAAGATATTCCAGTTACTGGGCGCCGAACAAATTTTTTCCAATTTTTAAAATAAACTTTTCTAAATAGAATTAAGCCTTGAGTCCTTATCAATTCCGGATGTTTTTCAGCATATAACGCACCCCTTTTTGCGTAATAGAATTTTTTTTGTAAAAGTTTTATCAAAGTTAAATCCTCCTCATGATGATAAATGTAAGATTTAACACGCCCTGCCTTTGCAACCTTCATAACTCTGTAAAACAAATCATAATCTTCAGGTCCTGTTAAATTTTCATCAAAACCCCTAGCTTTTACAAAAACTCTTTTTGAGTAAAATCTGGCCAGTTCAATAGACGAGTCACCCTCATACATTTCTCTTTCAAACCTCCTTATAGTTTGAATAAATCCTCTACCAACAGTTTTTTCCGGAATAATAATAACCTCTATTCCTTTTTTTTCTGATAATTCTACACATTCTTCGATAACTTTTTTTCCAAGTTCCATATCAGAATCCAGAAATAATAAATACTTACCTTTAGATTTTAGAGCGCCAAGATTCCTTTGGGCAGAACGTTCAGGGCCTTTATTAAAAACTTTTTTCGTAAATTTTTTTGCAATTTCAACTGTTTTATCACTCGAGTTATTGTCAACCACTATAATCTCTATTTTTTTATAGCTCTGTTTTTGAATACTTTTTAAAAGCGTTGAAAGTGTGACGCTTGAATTCTTAGTAGTAATAATTACCGAAATAAGTGGATTGTTACCTTTCATCTCAAAATTATGATAAGATATCGAAAGCTAAAAAGCAATCAGATGAGGAATCCAAAATTATCTTTTGTAATTCCTGCCCGGGATGAAGAGCAGTCAGTTGAAAAACTCGTAGTTGAAATTCTATCTTCACTCAAAAACGTTTCAAAATCTTTTGAAATAATTTTTGTAGATGACGGGTCAACTGATAAAACTTATTTAAAACTTAAAAAACTCCGGAGACATGATAAAAGAATCAAGGTAATTAGACTGCGGGGAAGTTTTGGTAAATCAGTAGCGCTTCAGGTTGGATTTGATCACGCAAAAAAAGATATCATATTTACTATGGATGCTGATTTACAAGACAACCCTAAAGAGATACCAAATTTCTTAAAAAAACTCGGGGAGGGATACGATCTTGTTTCAGGATGGAAAAAGAACAGACATGACCCGCACTTGAAAAAAGTTATTCCCTCACGAATAATAAATTTTCTTACAAGACTCTTAACCGGTGTACCAATTCATGATACTAACTGCGGATTTAAAGTATACAGACGAGTAGTTATAGAGTCCCTTAATCTTTACGGTGAACTATACAGATTTATTCCGGTTATAGCCTACAGACAAAATTTTAGAGTTGGTGAAATTGAAATACTCCACCGAAAAAGACTTTATGGTCAAACAAAATTCGGATGGGAAAGAGGTATAAAAGGAATTCTTGATTTGTTAACAATTACTTTTCTTACCGGATTTATCAGAAGACCTGGTCATTTTTTCGGATCCATAGGGATCGGATCTTTCTTTATTGGATTCCTGATTGGTTTTTACATAGCCTACCTAAGATTTACAACTGGAAGCATACAAGCCCGCCATCCCTTACTCTTTTTAGGTATGCTTCTTATGATTATTGGTGTACAACTTATTTCAACCGGACTACTCGCAGAAATGATCGTTTACTCAAAAGGTAAATTGGATTATACTTCTGCCATAAAAGAAAGCCTTGGGATTCGAGGTAGACAAAATTAATGCCAAAAGCCTATTCAATATCAGTTTTTTTTCCTTGTTACAATGATGCAAAGAGCATTAGCAAACTTATCCGTGATAGTTTCTTGATTTTAAAGAAATTAACTCCAAACCATGAGGTTATTGTGATAGATGACGGCTCAACGGACTCCAGCCGCAGCGTACTTAAAAAACTTACCTTAATTTACCCCAGGCTTAAACTTGTTTTCCATGAAAGAAATCTTGGTTATGGGGGAGCACTGCGTTCTGGTTTTAAAGCTGCAACTAAGGAGCTAATATTCTATACAGACGGAGACGGCCAGTATGATGTTAAAGAATTTTCAATTCTTTTATCTCTCATGACAAAAGACGTAGATTTTGTTAACGGAATTAAAATGTCGCGTAGAGATCCGACGTATAGAGTTTTTATAGGAAATCTCTACAGTTTTGTAGCACGCTGGATGTTCTTTTTGCCAACGTATGATGTTGACTGCGATTTTAGGTTAATAAGGCGGCTGCTTTTGAAAAAAATTGATTTACAAAGCAATAGCGGCTCTATATGTGTTGAACTTGTCAAAAAAGCACAACGCGCTGGTGCAAAGTTTCGCCAGGTTTCCATACACCACAGAGAACGAAAATGGGGTGAGTCACAATTTTTTAGAATAGACAGGATTTTAACAACTTTTTTTGAACTGGGCAGACTATGGATAAAATTAATGGTAATAGATAAGATGAAATAATATGGAAATAGCTGAGTACAGAAATATTTTTGAAAACGAAGAAACGCATTTTTATTATGTCGGCACTCACAGTGCCGTTATAGAATTTTTAAATAAATACCTACCTAAAAAAACCGGAAATAAAATTTTAGACGCTGGCTGCGGGACAGGCTCTTTAATGAAAAAATTAAAAAGGTTTGGGGAAATATGCGGAATTGATATAAGTAATGAGGCTTTAAAATTTGCTAAAAATAATGGTCTTAGACAAGTCAGGAAAGGATCAGTAACAAACATACCATTTAAGGAAAATGAGTTCGATGCAGTTGTTTCTATTGATGTTCTTTATCACAAACAAGTAAAAAATGACTTACAAGCTCTAGAGGAGTTTAGAAGGGTTTTGAAACCTGGTGGAATACTAATCATTAAAAATCCTGCTCACAATTGGCTCAGAGGAAATCATGATATTGTAATTCATACGAAAAAAAGGTACAGCAAAAGTGAGTTTAGAGAAAAACTTAAGAGAACCGGATTTCAAATTCTTAAATTATCCTACATAAATATCTTCTTCTTTCCTCTTGCGATTGCAAAGCGCTTAGCTGAAAGTTTATTCAAGGCTAAACCATCATCTGATGTTAAAAACATACATCCACAAATAAATAAAATATTAATTAATATCTACAA
>Ga0155900_137_pt2 | contig 16872 bp, 19 predicted proteins | sample RifCSPlowO2_01_FD_107554 | JGI IMG/M metagenome (GOLD analysis project Ga0155900, IMG submission 107554) | Candidatus Daviesbacteria bacterium RIFCSPLOWO2_01_FULL_37_10
TCTTTTTCACCCCTCTTTTGTTGTGGTGAAGAAGATTTCAATTTTTATGTATAACAACAGATATAAAAGCCGATTTTCTATCAGAAACGGCGGTCAGCGTTCAGGATTTTCAAAGCCTTCAAACGGAGGTCATTTTCTAAACCGGCGATTTTCTTCAAACAATAGGGGAGGAAACATGAGAAAGAGCCAGCTGGAAGGCGCTAACATAAACATATTTATGAAAAAGGCCACTTCAATACCGGAATCAGAAAGCCCGATTAATTTAACATTCAATGATTTTGATATTTCGGATATATTAAGGCAAAATATTGTCAAGCACGGCTACACAACTCCCACCCCAATACAAGCTCAGGCAATAAAACCTATTCTGGAGGGACGCGATGTTATTGGACTCGCTTCAACAGGAACTGGTAAAACTGCAGCTTTTTTAATCCCTTTAATAGATAAGATATTTAAAAGTAGAACTCAGAAAGCTTTAATTATTGCCCCAACCCGGGAACTTGCTGTTCAAATTAACGATGAACTCCGGACTTTTACATATAATATGAATATTTATTCGGCTCTTGTAATCGGGGGAGCAAATATGCGAAGACAATTAAGTGATCTTCGAAGAAATCCAAATGTAGTAATTTCAACACCCGGCAGGTTAAAAGATTTAATTGAAAGGAGATATATTTACCTTGAGGATTATTCAAATATTGTTTTGGATGAAGTTGACTTAATGGTTGACATTGGCTTTATTACAGATGTTAAATATTTTATTTCACTTATGCCAAAGGTGCGCCAGTCTTTATTTTTCTCTGCAACTATTCCTCCGAAAATACAAGAGATTTTGCAGGCATTCGTTACAGATCCCGTAACAGTATCTGTTAAATTGCAGGACACTTCTGAAAATGTAAACCAGGATGTAATCCGCGTAAGCAACCCTGCCGGAAAAACAGATAAACTCCATGATCTTTTGATTCAGGACGGCTTTGATAAGGTACTTATATTTATGCGGACAAAACACGGAGTGGATAGATTACACCGGGATTTGCAACAAAGAGGTTTTAGAACAGGATCATTACACGGAAATAAATCACAGGGTCAGCGCCAGAGAACTTTGCAGGGATTTAAAGAAAATCAGTTTCAAGTACTTTTAGCAACAGATGTTGCATCCCGCGGGCTGGATATAGACAATGTAACTCACGTTATAAACTTCGATTTACCTCAAACTTATGAAGATTATATTCACCGGATTGGCAGAACAGGACGCGCCGGCAAAGTCGGCTCTGCTTTAACATTTGTAACAAGTTAAGATCTTTTTAAAGGTAATTCAATTGTAAAATTTGTTCCCCTTACAGGGGTACTTGTAACTTTAATATTTCCACCATGCATCTTAACTATTTGAGAGCTAATAAAAAGACCAACTCCCAGACCATTTTTATGTTCACTATTACCAGAAGATCTTCTGAAGAGATCAAAAACAACCTTCTGATCACTCGCGGCTATCCCCATACCTCTATCCTTAATAATAAACTTTGCACTACCCCAGCTTTTTAAAATTTGAATATCAATTGGTTTACCGCCACCATATTTTATTGCGTTAGAAAAAAGGTTTGTAATTACTTGCTCAATTCTTACTTTATCCCATTTTCCTGAAACAGGGGATTTTGCGGTAATTTTTACTTTGTACTTTTCTTTTTTCAAAACTTCAGAAAAACTCATGCTTACCTGTTTTGTTATCTTAACAAGGTCAGTATCGGTAAGTTGTAAATCCATTCTTCCGGTTGTTATAAGCGACACATCGAGCAAATCATTAATCATTATAGTTAGCCGCTTTATTTGCTTCTCAGAATTTTTAAGTACCTCCATTAGTTCATGAACAGAAAATTTTGCTAAAGACGCGTTTTTTATATTGTTTAGCTCGCTGTGGAGCTTTAAAAGCATTACAGTAAGCGGTGTTTTTAGCTCATGAGAAACTATAGAGAGAAACTCATCTCTTGCCTTAATATTTTTTAATGCTTCCTGGTATTCATGATTTAACTCGATAAAATCCTGTGCATATATTTTTTCCTTTTTTTTTAATTTTCCAAGTTCTTTATTTTCCCAGGTCAACTCTACCAGAAAACTTATCATAACGAACACTGCTACCAAAAGGAGAAGGAATATTTTATCCTGATAAACATATAAAATGTCAATTGAAAAATATATTAGTATGCCAAAAATTGAATTAAGACCGAGTTTAATAAATAACCCGGTTAAATTTTGATTAAATGATAACTTCTTTTTATAGTAAGCATACAACCGGTTAAACTCCATAAACTGTAAGGAAAATATACCAGATTCTTATTCAACAATTCAATGGTATAATTTAGACAGTGCAAAAAACTATCCTTGTTGTTGAAGATGATAGTAACTTAAGAGACTTCTTAAAGAAAGTCCTTTCTGCTAATAACTTTAAAGTTGCAGAGGCGGCTGACGGAGCTGAGGCTCTGGAGGCTGTAGAAAAATATTTTCCTGATATGGTTCTTCTGGATTTCGGGTTACCAAAAGTTTCCGGCGAAACAGTTTGTGTAAGAATAAAAAAAGACCACCCGGAAATTATTGTAATTGCCTTAACTGAAAAAATCCGAAGCTCTGACGTTGTACACGGATTACAAATAGGTGCAGATGATTATATTAGTAAACCTTTTATTGCTGAGGAGCTGATTGCAAGAATTGATACAAGATTTAAAACGGCTGCCAACGAACCAGGTGAACCAAAAGAAAAAGAAGAGCAGGGGACAGAAAAAATAGTCCTTAGAGAAAGTATCGTTCTGATAATAATTCGGATTATTTTTACCCAGGCTATTTTTGTATTGTTTTTTTCCCTTTTCAGTATTTTAATTTCATATCTCAGCTCATATGTAAATACTGCCTCCTACTCAAGTTTTTATTTCACAGTTTTAATAGCAGGATTTTTTACAAATATCGGGATGGTAATTTTGATTACTGTAAAATGGAACTCGGAGTATACTGAGGTTTCTAAAGAGGGGGTTATTAAACATAGTGGAATCCTGCACCGGGAAGAGCAAAAATATGCCTGTAATTTTGTTGAGGGAGTTAAACTTAAACAATCATTCTTAGGACTACTTTTTAATTACGGGACAATTGAACTGTATGACCCGGCACTAAAAGAACAGGTTTATTTATTAAACATAGCAAATCCAAAAAAATATAGTAAGACAATACAAGATATTGTTTCAAAAGAACAAAATAAACCCATGCCCTTTGTAGCCATGGAAAACAAACAGGAATCATAGAGTCTAACCTGCCTTAACTTTTGTCTAATAATTATTTCCTCTATTTTGATATACTTCGGGTATGAAACTTAAACCCTTTGAGCTGGAACGTTATTTTGCCAAATATGAATTCTCAGTAAAGTATTTACTCTCTAGTTCTGACTGTGATGGATTGGCTGCTAAGGACTTATTGGAACTAGCTGATTCAGAAACCCGTAAAATGTGGGAGAATCTGAAGTTAGGATATACAGAGTCTTTGGGTTTACCTCAACTAAGGCAAGAAATAGCTAAATTGTACCAGGGCATAAACGAGGAAGATATTCTAATTGTTGCTCCAGAAGAAGGAATTTTTATAACGATGAATACACTATTAGGTGAGGAAGATCACATTATTTGTACGTTTCCAGGTTATCAATCTCTTTATGAAATAGCTGAGTCCTTAGGATGTGAAGTAACAAAGTGGCAGCCAAGCGAAGAAGATAATTGGAGACTTGATCCAGCGTTCTTAGAAAGCAATATCAAGTCAAACACTAGACTAATTATTATGAATTTTCCTCATAATCCAACTGGAAGTTTGGCTTCAAAAGAAGATTATCTAAGAATTGTCGATATAGCTAAGCAAAATAATATTTATCTTTTCTCTGATGAGATGTACAAATTTTTAGAGTTAAATCCTAAGGACAGATTACCCTCAGCGGTTGAGCTATACGATAAAGCTATTACACTGTTTGGAATGTCTAAAACTTTTGGTATGGCAGGAACTCGTATTGGTTGGGTAATTACGAAGGATAAGAAACTTTATTCTGAAATGGCAGCCTTTAAAGACTACACAACAATTTGCAGTAGTGCTCCAAGTGAAATTCTATCTTTGATAGCATTGAGAGCGAAAGATACAATAATTCAGAAGCACTTAAAAAGAATTAATAGGAATTTAGGTTTATTAGATGATTTCTTTAAAAAGTATTCTAATTTATTTAGTTGGGTAAGACCAAAAGCTGGAACTATTTGTTTTCCTAAATTGTTATTTGATAAAAGTTCTTTTGATTTCTGTGAAGATGTTGTAAAAGAAGCGGGGATAATGGTGCTACCTTCAACCGTATATGATTATGATGATAAACATTTTAGGATTGGTTTTGGCAGGGAAAATATGCCAGAGGCATTACAAGAATTTGAAAGTTATGTGTATAAAAAATTAACTTAATATGGTATAAGTATTGGTAACTATGAGAGTAAAACTAGACGAACTTAAAAATCTAACTCAAAAAGCAGTTCTTAAATATGGATATACTGACAATGAAGCTGAAGTAATTCAGGAAATACTTCTTTATGCACAATTGCGTGGTAATAATCAGGGTGTGGTTAAGCTAATTGGTAAAGGTATCCCTAAGAGAGAAAAAGCTGCTAGCCCAAAAATAGTTAAAGAAACTCCGGTTTCTGCCCTTTTTGATGGAAATGAAACTCATGCCATGGTGGTAATGAACCAGGTTGCTGAAACAGCAATAGAAAAAGCGAAAAAATCAGGAATTGGAATTGTTGGTAATTTCAATACTACTGAATCAACAGGCGCATTAGGATATTATGTGAGTAAAGTTGCAAAAGAGGGCTTGATCGGAATTGCTTATGCTTCTGCACCATTCCAAACAACAGCACCATATGGATCAACAGAGGCTCGTTTTTGTACTAATCCAGTAGCCTATGGGATTCCTACAGAAAGTGATCCTATCATTTTAGATATGACTACATCTGCAATGGCATATTATGGATTAATAGAGGCTAAAACAGCAGGCAAAATGGTTCCTGATGGTACAGGATATGATAAAGATGGTAATCCTAGCCAAGATCCTGCAGAAATTATGTCAGGTGCATTAAAAACCTTTGGTGGGCACAGAGGTTCCGGGCTGGCGTTGATTGGTCAAATTTTTGCTGGTGCTCTAGTACAGGCTGAATCATTCAACAGTGATAGTGATAATGCTGGAAATTTAGTTATGGCAATTGATCCTGAAATACTGACATCAAAAGAGACCTTTACTAAAGAAGTATCCTCTATAATCGAGCGAGTAAAATCTGCCCGAAAAGCTGAAGGTGTATCTGAAATTCTTATACCAGGAGAACGTGGTAACTCATTTAATGCAGAAATTTTAGCCTCAGGCGAAATTGAAGTTGAGGATAACCTTTATAGTGAACTTAAAAAAGTAGCTGGAGAGTAGTTACAGCTTCTCTATAATATCAACAACATCTTGAGCACAACCCCACGAAAGCGTAAAACCAGCTCCTAAAACTAAAATTACCATATGAGAAGTATATCATTTTAAAGGTAAGTTAAGCATAAACTTGTTGTTGAGGATATAAAATTTGCTGCATGTAATTGAAGCTGTAATCTAATGGGCTGATATGGTATAGTCCACTCAAATGAAAAACGACAGTCAAAGTATTGACTTTCGGGCTATAGTCCTGAGTCTTGCCGAAGGGTAATTTATGGTTTAAAGTACATTTGTTATGAAAAAAAGTAAACAAATTGCTAAACAAAATGAGTTTACCGAGTTTTTGCTTTATACAACACCAAATGGAAAAGTAAAGGTTGAGATATTTCTTCATAATGAAAACATTTGGTTGACTCAAGCTAGAATTGCCGAACTTTTTGGAGTAAATCGTCCCGCCGTTACTAAACATTTAAAGAATATATTTGAAACCGGAGAACTGAATAAAAAATCAGTTAGTTCCATTTTGGAACATACTGCAAAAGATGGCAAGAAGTACAAAACCCTATTCTATAACCTGGATGCGATTATTTCAGTAGGGTACAGAATAAATAGCTCTCAAGCAACGCAGTTCCGTATTTGGGCAACAGAAAGGCTTAAAGAATACATCATCAAAGGGTTTACCATGGATGATGAAAGGCTCAAAGATCCTCACAATATTTTCGGTAAAGACTATTTTGAAGAGCAACTTGCCCGAATACGAGACATAAGGTCAAGCGAAAGACGCATGTATCAGAAAATCACTGACATTTATGCAGAGTGCAGCGCTGATTATGATCCAAATGAAAAGATTACTAAGCAATTTTTTGCAACAGTGCAAAACAAGCTCCACTTTGCGATTACCAGTAAAACTGCCGCAGAGATAGTACACGAAAGGGTAGATAGTAACAAGCCATACATGGGGCTCACTGTTTGGAAAAACTCCCCAAGGGGTAAAATTAGAAATCAGATGTCGTTATTGCCAAAAACTATCTGAATGAGCAAGAACTTGATCTCCTTAATAGAATCGTTACTATGTATCTTGATTATGCGGAAATGCAGGCTAATCGTGGGATCGTCATGTATATGAAGGATTGGGTATCAAAGCTGGATGCATTTCTAAAATTTAACGAGCGACAAATACTAGACGACATCGGAAAAATAAGTCACGAAGTTGCAGAAGAACTTGCCTTGAAAGAATACGAAAAATATCGCAGAGAGCGGGACAAAAAATTTATCTCCGACTTTGATCAAGTTACAAAGAAACTTTTGAGGAAAGCTAGAAAATAAAATTTGTTGCATATAGTTGAAGCTGTAATCTAGTGATTGGTATTAAGTGGAATTTTGGATTCAGCGTTATCTTTCATTGATTGAGAAACTTAATAAGAAACTGCAAACTTTCCCAGTTGTGAATAGATACCGGGATAATTTTCTTTTTTGTTTTAGCAAGACTTTTTAACTTTTTTTCCAGATCCTTAGCTTCCACTAAATCAGACTTTGTTAGAAGTATTATTTCTTCCTTTTCCAAAAGTTTTAAATTATATGCTTTTAGCTCTTTTTGAATAACCTGATAATCATTTAGGGGATCTATAGATTCAGCGGAGATTAAATGAAGTAAAAGATTAACTTTTTCTATATGTTTTAGGAATCTGTGACCCAAACCGCGTCCTTCTGAGGCGCCCTCAATTAAACCCGGAATATCAGCCAGAATTTTTCCGTTTAACATCCCCAAATTCGGCTCAAGCGTCGTAAAAGGATAACTTCCAACTTTAGCTTCTGCATTTGTAATCTCATTTAAAAGTGAGCTCTTCCCCGCATTCGGAAGTCCAATTAAACCGAAATCAGCAATTAATTTAAGTTTTAAGCTTAATTTTTTCTCCTCTCCCGAAAGCCCGGGTTGGGCGCGTTTTGGAGTAGTATTCCTGGATGATTTAAAAAATGCATTTCCTCTTCCACCTAAACCGCCCTTTGCAAGAAGAATCTTTTTATTTAATTCATTTAATTCTATTTCTGCTCCAGATTCCTCAATTAAAAAAGTGCCGATCGGCATAATTAGAGTTAAATCTTTCCCGTTTTCTCCGCTTCTTTGATTACTTTTTCCGGCAGTTCCATTATCTGCAGAAAGGGTAGACTTTGCTAAGAATCTGTTCAGCGCATAAAGATCCGTGGTTGCTTCCACTAATACATCTCCGCCTTTTCCCCCGTCACCCCCATCTGGCCCTCCGTGTTTTCCAATAAAAGAAACGCACCCCGGCCCACCATGTCCTCCTTTTACAATAATATCTACTTCATCAATTAACATACTCACGTATTATGGCTTAAGTTTGAGCGATAAACAATTATTAAAACGAAAAGACCATTTTTGGAAACTAATAAGCAAAGCTTGCGAGCTAACGCTCTTAGGATTCTGAAACAAGTTCAGAATGACGATGAAGACAGGGGTTGAAATGACTTCTAGCTAAAGTGTTGGGGTTGCTTTTTGTTCTAATGCGAAGCAGGAGCTCCGCTCATGTTGTCTACTCTTTCCTCTAAATCATAAGCAAAGCTTGAAATTCTTCCTATGGTCGAATTTTCAAATTCTTCTCTAGTTGGAGTATCATCTTCCAAATATGCAAGTTGCCTGCCAATTTTATCCAGTCTTCCCGTTAGTCTTTTCTCAACTCCATCTATTTTTCCGTCCAATCCCTCTATCTTTCCTTCCAACCTCTCACCCAATTTATCCACCTTTTGATCGACTTTATTAATTGTGCTCAGCAATTCCTGCTTGACAGCACCTTGCCCATTAAGAATAGCCTGAAGCATTTTTTGCGTATCATTCATAGTATAGAAAGTATACATCAATAAGATAAAGTCCTCAAGCTGTAAGATTGTAATTATTCAGTTCTTGCCAGTAAACTGTCATTCCGAGTGTAGCGAGGAATCTCAAGATTAACCTAGAGATCTCTCACTATGTTCGAGATGACAAAATCGCTGGGTAACTCTGAATAGTTACGTAAGATTTGCCTTGCGGATTCGGATGTTTTTTGGGGTTATTTCTACTAACTCTTCATCATTTATATATTCAACTGCTTCCTCAAGACTCATAAACTTTGGCGAATTAAAATGTTCTGAGGTTCCTTCTCCACTTGAACGGTGATTAGTTTGAGATTTTTCTTTACAAACATTTACTGAAATATCCTCAGATCTTGAATTCATCCCTATTACCTGACCTTTGTATACAGAAATTCCAGGGCCAATAAACAATGTACCCCTGCCTTGTGCTCCAATTAAAGCGTATAGCTTTGTTACACCATTTTCATGTACAACTAAAGATCCATTATCTCTTTCAAAACCTTTTTCAAGATTCTGACCAAACTCTAAAAAATTGGTATTTAGAATTCCCATACCTTTTGTATCAGTTATAAACTCGGATCTGTAACCAAAAAGCTCTTTTGTTGTAATTATAAACTCCATTGTTACTGTACCATCTAAACTATTCATATCCTGCAAGCGCCCGTGACGAAGTCCCATTTTTTGCATAACAATTCCCTGAAACTCCTCTGGAACTTCAATATAAACTTTTTCATACGGGGTTAAAATTTTTCCATCAACGTCTTTTTCTATAACAACAGGGCGGGAAACCTGAAATTCAAACCCCTCACGCCTTAATCTTTCAATCAGAATTGTAAGGTGCAGCTCACCCCGACCTGATACAACCCAACCTCCAGAAGCATTTTCAACTTTTAACGCAACATCATCCTCTGCTGCTTTCATTAATCTCTCTTCAATCTGACGGGATGTCTTAAATTCTCCTTCTTTACCTGCAAAAGTTGAAGTATTAACCCCAAAAGTCATTTTAACAGTTGGTTCCTCTATAGAAAGAAGTGGCAGAGCCGAAGTATCCATATTATCTGTTATAGTTTCACCTATTGTTATATTTGGAATCCCGGAAATAGCAACAATATCTCCGGCAACAGCCTCATTTTCTTCTTGTTTTTCCAAACCAACAAAGCTCATAAGGGAAGTTAGTCTGCATTTGCTTTTATTTCCTTCCCTTGAAATGTGTATCACATCCTGATTTTTATTAAGCCTACCTTCAAAAATCCTGCCTGTTGCTACCCTTCCTTTAAAATTATCCGATGTTACAGAAGTTACAAGCATCTGAAGAGGCTTTGTTTCATCACCTCCCGGCTCAGGAATATGTTTTAAGATTGCTTCAAAAATCGGTATAATATCTGTCATATTCTCAAGATTTTTTTCTTCTCCTGCGAGTCCCTTTTTTGCAGATGCATATATGGTTGGGAAATAAGCACTTTCTTCGTCTGCCCCAAGTTCAATAAACAGATCAAATGTTTTATTTACTACATATTCAATCCTGGCATCCGGTCTGTCTATTTTGTTTATAACTACAATTATTTTTAAGCCCATTTTCAAAGCCTGTTTTAAAACAAACCTTGTTTGAGGCATTGGACCCTCCTTTGCATCTATAAGAAGCAAACAGCCATCTGCAAGCTTTAAAACCCTTTCGACTTCTCCTCCAAAGTCAGCGTGTCCAGGAGTATCTATAATATTGATTTTCGTACCTTTGTAGGAAACTGAGGCGTTTTTGGAAAAAATTGTAATTCCTCTTTCTTTTTCAAGTTCATTGCTATCCATTATTAAAATTGTATCCGCGATGTCTTTATGGAGTTTTGTTTGGGTTTGTTTAAGCAAGGCATCCACAAGTGTGGTTTTGCCGTGATCAACGTGCGCAACGATAGCAACATTTCGAATGTTTTTCATAACAGTATATTATACCTCATTTAATGCGAAAAAGAAAGTAATACTATAGGTATCCTTAATCAAGGAGCTTCTGGAGGTAAAGCATCTAAAACAAACTCAAGGGTTTCAAGGGGGTCCATATTTGTTGTATCAACAACCAGATTAAAATATTCAGGATCCAAGAAATTTTTCACTCCGTATAAATTCTCAAATTTTTCTTGCAAGGCTTTTGATCTCTCCTGAGACTTTTCTTTGGCTTCTTCAATGGAAATCCTGTCCCTTTTAGATACTCTTTCCATGGCCACCTCAAAATCTGTTATGCAAATAATTCTAAAAACAAAAGGAAAATTTTTTGACAGCCATCCAGACAGCCGGGATTCAAAAATTATATGCTCCTCATCTTGCATTTTAGTCTGGTAACCAAAATCTATCTCTTTATCCACTTCCTCCGGAATCTCTCCAGTTTTTTCAAGTGGAATTCCATGTTCGCCGTGCCATTTTCTAAAATATTCACCTGTACTTAAATGCTGCCATCCCAGCTTTTTTGCCAGCTTTTTTGCAAGAGTAGTTTTTCCTGTCCCAGTATCTCCTGAAATTGCAATGTTTTTAAAATTCATATTTAAAAGCCTAACATAATTTTAATTCTCATTGCAATTTGTTAAAATGCAAATATGAAAAAAGTAATTAACACTCCTTACATAAAAAGAGTGAAAAAACCATGGGGATATGAAATTCATTTTACCCAGGACGATCTTCCTTATATGGGCAAGATTTTACACATAAATGCAGGTAAAAGAGTGAGTCTTCAAATTCATGATAAAAAAATGGAAAGCTGGTATAAATTAAGCGGTAAAGTAATTATGATTTTAGGGGATAAGGAAGGTAATCTATTTGAACAAGAAATGGAGGAAGGAGTTGGGTATACAACAACAATTAACCAGAAACACAGACTGAAAGCGCTTGAAGATTCTGATATTCTAGAAGTTTCTACTCCTGAAATTGGTACTACATTTAGGTTGGAGGATGATTATGCGAGAACTGATGAAACTGAGGAAGTAAGGAGAGATCCGCAAAGAGGATGGAAACCTTAGGTGTGAACGTACCACACCCCGGGGGTGTGGTAGATAGACACCTAAGGAAAGTACATGAAAAAAGTAAAAATCATAACTGTCTGCTGCAGTGCAGCATTTTATAAACAAGCTCTAGACATTGAGAAGCAGCTTAAAAAGCTTGGATTCAAGGTTAAAATTCCATACATTGCATACATAATGAAAAAAAATAATAATTTCGATGTAAGTTTTTATAAAACATGGCACAAGGATAAAAAACAATATCCTAAGAAGACAAAACTTATGGATATACATTTTAAAAAAGTATTACAAGCCGATGCGATTTTAGTATTAAATTTCGAAAAAGATGGGATTCAAGGATATATTGGAGGAAATGGACTCTTAGAGATGTTTCTTGCTTATATACATAAAAAACCAGTCTTTATTTATAATCCGATACCTGATGATTTAAATATAGCTGAGGAGGTATACGGATTAAATCCTATTTTTATAAATCAGGATTTAGGAGTTATTTCTGCATCATTGCGAGGAGTGCGAGCGACGAAGTAATCTGGAAATGAGATTGCCACGGTCCGATAAAATCGGACTCGCAATGACAGATTGGGGTTTGAACCATGAAAAAGAAAAATGAGCTGCAAAAAGGTGTTGATTTTATTGGGGTTACTGTTGTGTTTTATTGTCATGATGGTAAGGGGAATTTTTTAATGCACAAAAGAAGTAAAAATTGCCGTGATGAGGTTGGAAATTGGGATGTTGGAGGGGGAGGAATGGAGTTTGGTGAAACATTTGAAGAAGCTGTTGAGCGGGAAATCATGGAAGAATACAGCTGCAGTGTGGAAAACTTAAAATTTATAACTTCGTATAATGTCTTAAGAAAAAACGGAAAACAGGATACCCACTGGATAGCTTTACTATTTACAGCCAAAGTTAACCCGGAAAAAGTCGCCATAGGTGAGCCGGATTACATAGACGAAATAGGATGGTTTAGTGAAAATAACTTACCAGATCCGCTTCATTCTCAATTTTTTACATGCTTTGATATGGTAAAAAAACACCTGTAAAAATTCTTGTCATTCCCGCGCCCGCTTCGCCGACTCAGCGAGACGAGTAGGCGGGAATCCATTTCCGATCGTCAGTTGTTTAATTGGATCCCTGCATTCGCAGGGATGACAAATGAGGTTATATTTGGTATTATGTCTTTTTAGTGAATCAAATAATTACAATTGATGGTCCGGTTTCTTCCGGAAAAAATTCAGTGGGACATCTTCTTGCCCGTAAATTAGGTTATCATTTTATAGATACTGGTTCTATCTACAGAATATATACACTATATTCCCTGGAAAAAAACTACTTAGTCTCTGATTTAGAAAAAATTGATATCCGCTTTAAAACAAAAAGTCATGATACCCTAATTTATGCAGACGGCATAGAAATAAACAACAGACTTCATGAACCAAAAGTTACTGAATTTGTATCTAAAATTGCAGCTAATCCAGAAATAAGGTCGATTTCTAAAAGAATACAAAGGCAAATTGGTAAGCCTCAAAATACAGTTATGACGGGTCGTGATATAGGGACTGAAATTTTTCCTGATGCAAGTCTTAAAATTTTTCTTACAGCATCCCCGGAGGTCAGGGCTAAAAGAAGATATGAACAGTTAAAAAAAACTAAGCCTGAATTAACCCTTATGGATGTTTTAAACCAGATCAGAGAACGTGATAAAATGGATACAGAAAGGGAAGCCTCTCCAATGCGAATTCCAGAAGATGCTATTATTCTAGACAACTCTTATTTAAATGTTGAGCAAACAGTGGAAAAAATCTTGGAACATTACAAATAACTGTCATCCTGAGGGCGTAGCCCGAAGGATCTCTAGATTTATTCTAGATACATAGTGTAACTGGAATTAATTCAGAGATTCCTCGCTTCGCTCGGAATGACAGATAGTGTATGGACATACTTTCAATCATTTTAATAGTTGCAGGGCTTGCTCTTTTTGAAACTGTAAGCAGCATTGATAATGCTATAATCAACGCCCAGGTACTTTCAACAATGAAAGAATGGGCGAGAAGATGGTTTTTGCTTTGGGGGCTTATACTTGGAGTTTTTCTTGTTCGCGGATTGCTCCCATTTGTAATTGTCTGGGCAGTCAACCCGAGTCTCGGACCTGTTGAAACTATTACAGCCACATTTAGTAATGACCCACATGTTGTGGAAGCAATTGAATCATCTGCACCAATACTTCTTATTGGTGGAGGTACTTTTTTAATCTTCTTATTTTTCCACTGGCTTTTTATGGAACCAAAAAGGTTTGGACTCCGCGGAGAGGGTTTTTTTATGCGGCAGGGAATTTGGTTTTATGCAGTTGTATCTATACTTTTAACTTTAATCGTCTGGCTTTCTTTAAAAGAAAATCCTTTTATGGCGCTCGGAGCAGTTGTCGGCTCAACTGCATTTTTCATAACGCACGGGTTTAAACAAAATGCAGAGGAAGCCGAAAAGAATATGTTAACTTCAAATAAAAGTGATTTAAGTAAAATATTTTATCTTGAAGTAATTGATGCAACTTTTTCAATTGACGGAGTCCTGGGCGCTTTTGCTTTTACACTTTCTATTCCGCTCATACTTTTGGGAAATGGGCTGGGGGCAATTGTTGTTCGGCAAGTTACTGTATCAAACATTGATAGAATTAAAAAATATGTGTATTTGAAAAACGGTGCAATGTATTCCATCTTATTTTTAGGGCTTATCATGGTTTTTGAGGCTTTCGGGACACCAATTCCTCCCTGGGTTTCACCAATTATAACTTTTAGTGTAATAGGGTATTTTTTCTTAAAATCTAAGAATGAACTTGCTTAAGATATTCAAGAGCGCCGTAGAGCCCGCCTTTTTCTCCTAATTTACTTCTTACAACAGGCGGAAGATCTGGAAACTTCCTTACAATTTCTTTAAGATGCATTTTTACTCTTTCAATGGGGATTGAGTCCATTACCCCTCCACCTAAAATTAAAATATCCGGGGACCAGAAAACCAGTACATTATTTAATCCAACTGCCAGAATTTTAGCCGATCTTTCCCAAATTGTTTCATCAGTAATAGTATACGAATCTCTCCCGAATTTTTTCTTAAAACTCTCACCGGAAATTTCATCCTCAAGATAAGTTATATCTTTAAAATCAATAATCTGCTGACCTGGTTCAAACCCTAAACAGTTTTGATCAATCCTGCAGTTTACAATTCTCGCGCCTCCAACCCCTGTTGAAACAGTTATATATGCCACAATTTTGTATCCTGTACCTGCCCCGTGGATAGCTTCGCCAAGAGCAACCAGTGCAGAGTCATTTTCAAGATATACCGGGCAGCTTAAAGTTTCCTGAAGCTTTTCCCGAGTAGGCTTTCCCATCCAATGAGGAATTTTGGAATGTTTTGGATCGTTGATTAACATTGATTTATTTTTATCCAAAACTTCTCTAATTCCGCCTCCGGCTGCCTTAAACTCATCCGATCCGTTTAGAGTTTTTGCTGCATCAGCAATCTCCTTAATACCATCCTCAAAATCTTGAGGGGTAGGAATAGTAACAACCTCTCCAATTTCTTTACCATCAGGAGAAACTGCAAGCCGGATATTTGTTCCCCCAATATCAAAAAGAAGATACATACATTAATTAAACCACAACCCATACATCCTGTCACTTACAAATAGCAACACTCCCGGTGTGGGCGGGAAGCTCACTACCAGCAAACACACCGGGAGTGGACACGCCTCCGAGGTGAAACAGGGCTAACCTCTTTGCACACCTCGGAGGTGTACTTATGATGGTTAGACAATTGTTAAGTATCAAAACCTTGCTCAAATATTTTTTTTCCTGTATAGTAAATTCATCCATTGTCATTCTGAACTAGTTTCAGAATCTTTAGATCCCGAAATTAATGGAATACTCCCCGCTTCGCGGGCGGGATGACGGAAGAACATATGAATAATGATCCATTTGAAGGTGCTTTAACACAACTTAATAAAGCTGCAAAAATTATAGATTTTCCAGATGAACTATTGCAAATTTTGTCCACGCCACAAAGGCAAATTGAAGTTTCTTTTCCTTTAAAAATGGACTCAGGGAAAATCCAGCTCATTCATGGATATCGCATCCAGCATAATAACTGGAGAGGACCTTACAAAGGGGGCTTAAGGTATCATCCTGATGTTAATAAATCAGAGGTTAAAGCTTTAGCTCTTTGGATGACGATTAAAAATGTAATTTGTGATGTTCCTTTTGGCGGAGGGAAAGGTGGGCTAGAAATAGATCCTAAAAATCTTTCCAAAAAAGAGCTGGAAGAGATGACAAGACAGTTTGCCAGAAGTTTAGCCCCAAATATCGGATCAGAATTGGACGTACCTGCTCCGGATGTTAATACAAATTCCTTGATTATGGACTGGATTGCAGATGAATACGAAAAATTGAGAATTGAAAATGGAGGATTGAAAATTGATGCAAATAAATTAAAAGCAGTGGTGACTGGAAAGTCCATAAAAAATGGCGGATCGGAAGGGAGAGAAGAGGCAACTGGAATGGGTGGATTTTTTGTTTTAGAGGAACTCGTCAATAAAATGGGTCTAAAAAAGCCACTTACTGTGGCAATACAAGGTTTTGGAAATGTGGGTTCACATTTAGCAAAATTACTTTGCGATAACGGCTTTGAAATTATGGCTATTTCAGATTCAAGAGGCGGAGTAAGAAGCAGGACTGAAAAAGGATTTAATATTGACCTTGTTAAGAAATGCAAACTTGAAAAAGGTTTTATTTCAGAGTGTTATTGTATTGGATCTGTCTGCGATAACCCGGATGATGTAAAAGGAGATATTTCAAATGAAACAATACTTAAACTTCCTGTTGATATTTTAATTCCAGCAGCAATGGAAGGGGTAATAACAGGAGAAAATGCACCAGATATAAAAGCAAACATTATACTGGAGATGGCAAATGGCCCTACAACTGCTGAGGCTGATGAGATCCTGGAAAAAAATGGAATCATAGTGGTACCGGATGTCCTTGCAAACTCCGGGGGGGTTACCGTTTCATATTTTGAATGGCTGCAAAACATGAATGGAGAAAAATGGAGTTTGGAAAAAGTTAACACTCAGTTAAAAGAAAAAGTGGTAAAAGCATTTGAAGAAGTCTGGAAAATTAAGGAAGAGAAGAAGGTTAGTCCGCGAACTGCAACCTACGTTTTAGCTCTACAAAGATTAAAAGAAGCATACACAAAGGTGGTTCAGCCATGAAACTCGGATTTATTGGACTCGGTCGTATGGGTAAGAATATGGTACTCCGACTTCTGGAACAAGAGATTAAGATTGTGGCTTGGAACAGGTCCCCAGAACCCAGAGAAGAACTTTTAAAGGAAGCGAAAAAACTTAAAATTGGTTCAAAAAATTTAACAGTAGTTTCTACATTAAATGATTTAGTTACCTCACTCAGAAAAGACCCATCACACCTCCGAGGTGAGCCAAAGGTTACACCAGATCACACCTCGGAGGTGGGCGGGATCATTATCTGGCTTATGATA
>Ga0155900_123_pt2 | contig 16203 bp, 18 predicted proteins | sample RifCSPlowO2_01_FD_107554 | JGI IMG/M metagenome (GOLD analysis project Ga0155900, IMG submission 107554) | Candidatus Daviesbacteria bacterium RIFCSPLOWO2_01_FULL_37_10
GTTGTCGCAGCTTTTTCAAAATTTGATCCCAGTTCTACTATCATGAACTTATATTAGCCGGATAGCATTAACTAATCTGTTCTTTAGGGCACAACTAGTTTAACTTAATTTCGCGATGGGAGAGAGTAATTTTACCATCTGATTTTAATCTGTTTAAAACTTCAGTAACTCTGGCTCTTGTAGCACCAATAATTTCAGCCAGTTCTTCTTGCGATAGTGCAATATTTTTTTCAGGAAAATATTTCGATAAAGACAAAAGCATTTTCCATGTTCGGTCATATAAATTTTTCGAAACTATATCTTCCAGATGATCATTAATTGTACGAATTCTAAGCGATAGGGTTCTCAAGAGGGATATTGTTAAATCAGAAAATTCTTTCAGTAAACTAACAAACCTGCCGCGATTAATAATTAAAACTACAGTTTCTTGCAGGGCTGCAACGCTTGCTGATCTCGGTTCATCGTCAAGAAGCGACATCTCGCCAACTATCTCTCCCTGACCTAAAACCCCAAGGGTAATTTCATCACCTTCCTCTGAAATTCTATACGCACGAACACTTCCGCTACAAATTATGTATGCGTTATTTGCCAAAGTATCCTGCTCAATAAGAATATCACCAGTTTGAAAAGTTTTTTCAATTGACAAATCAATAATTCTTTTTATATTCTCCTCAGGCAAATTTTCAAAAAGAAGTACATTCTTAAAAATCTTAAATCTATCGCTTCCTGCCATATACGCATTTTAACACCAAACTTAAAAATACTTTGTTCTTTAGAGCACAAAATTAAATTTAGTTAGAAAAAGGTAGAAGCTTCCAAAGCTGAAGCGGATTAAATATGTTTGATAATATATCCGGTGTAAGTTCTCCAAAATTTATTATATTTTCACCGGATTCTACTTTTTTTGTTACAATTTTAGGCTTATAATATGGTTTGTCCAGGGTAAAATCAAAAGTGTAATCTGGAAGCAGAAATCTTGCTTCAATAGGTTCAGACCTGCCTTTGGCATTTAAAGAAATCACGTGATTACTTTCTCCTACTGCTCCTGTCACTTTTAGCATATATTCTCCCGAAGGATTTACTTTCCATCCAAGCCTTGAATTTATTATCAAAAATACAGGGGATTTGACTTCAGTTATAAATTCAATAGGTTTACTTGTAAAGTCTATTCCGACGCTTTTAAGCTGTAAAATAACATTATATGTTCCTGAAAGTGGGGCTTTAAAATTTAAAGTAAAAGTATAATCATTATCTGGCTCAACTCTCAAGTTTCCAGGAATGTTAACCTCTTTAATGTTAAGTCCGCCAGCCTCCAGGGCGTTGCCTTGCGAGGCTACGAGCTTAACCTGATTGTACTCATTCCAGATGCTTTGTCCCTTATTTTTAAAGGTTAAGGGTATAGAATATTCCTGATCAGCTACCATGTAGCTATAAATTTCACCTTTAACCAGTTCAGCCTTATTTTCCTGAAAAGGTTCACCCGGCTTTTTCGGGATCTGCAAAAGCTTTTCATATTGCGGATAATATTCAGGATGCTGTACTCCCAATACCTGCCTGCCGGCAGGCAGGATTTTAGTATTTTGTTTTTCACCGGTTAATTTTTTAAAAGAAAAATGATCAAAAGGATTTTCCTGGTAATTTAGAAGGAATGGGGTTACAGCAGCAATATTATTAGAATTCCAGGCATTTAAGAATGCCTCAGTATAGTAATTTGCAACAGTTTCTGAATCAGGCAGTTTGTTATCAGTTTTTATACCTTCCGAATGTTTCCAGCCAGTTTCAGTTATAAAAACAGGTAAACTCTTTTTAACCCCCAGTTTTTGTAAAACCTGTAGTTCCCAAATCCATCCTCTAATTGAACCTCTACCAGAGTCTTTCGGGGAACCGGCAAATCCATGGTTTGGATAAGAATGAGAAACCCAACCATCAAGTTTATTAAAAATCCCGGGGACTTCCTTTTGCATCTCTTCCAGGAATTTTTCCTCATCGAAGTATTCAGGAGGTTTATGGGGGGCAACCTGATCAAATCCAGCATTAAGTACAAAAAAGTCATCTGATTTTTTCTTCAGAGCATCGATAGTATTATTTAATGCATTTGCATAGGATGCGGGATCAGTTTCTAGTGCCCATTCTTTTCCATGATTAGGTTCATTATAGATAACAACATACCTATTTTTAGTTGGCCATATTAGGCTGTTTAAAAAATCAGCCCAGGCTTCGTATTCTTTTTCATAAGGCCTTTCCCAATGGGCATTGAGTGGCTTAGTAGCAAGTCTAACAATAGGGATCAGGTGTCTTCTTCGAAGATCATTAAAAAACTTTTACCAAGCCACCGGATCGCGGTTTTTGGATTCCACTAAAACTGTAATATACCCCCAATCTCCACCGGAAGAGTTAACTAAGTCTGCTGCAGGGGAAGCTTCATCTGTTGACGGGGAAATAATATGGATCCCAAATTTATTGTTTGGGACAGAAAGGGGATCCACAATGGCATGGGCTAAAGGCACAAGAAACAAGACACAAGAAGCAAATAAAGTGAGAACAAATAATATTCTTCGAATGAAATGAGAAGTTACCATAGAAAGCATATTTTAGCATAAGCAGCCTATGGAACCATGAAACCATATTGACTTTGGGTTTTGTTTGGGAGTATAAATAATTAACACTGTCATTCTGAGGTGATTAGCCGAAGAATCTCTAGACTTGTTCTAGAATGAATCTAGAGATCCTTCACTACGTTCAGGATGACATTTATGCATGTTAGAGCTAACTGAGCCAATAAATGTCTGGGTGTTTTTTAAAGGAGGAACGCTACAACCTCATACTTTTTTCTGGAAACAACGCCAGATTAAGGTGGAAAAGATAAATTTAGTCCATACCACTAAAAATGGTCAAAATCTTATCTTTCATTTTTCAGTTTCCTCAGGCGGGAACTTTTACAAACTGGCTTTTGATTTAGAAAGTTTAAAATGGTTTCTGGAAGCAGTGGAAGAAGGGTAATGCGTACCATTCTCCACATCGATTTCAATTCATATTTTGCAACCGTGGAACAACAGGCTAATCCAAGACTTAGGGGTAAACCCATTGGGGTTACTGGCGGCGATCGTATGAAACGCACAGTTTTAGGCGCAGCTTCAGTTGAGGCTAAGAAATTTGGTGTAAAAACCGGAATGCAAATTTGGGAGGCTAAAAAGCTTTGTCCAAACATAATTTTGGTTTCAGGGGACTCGGATAAGTATTTGGAGTGTACAAAGCGATTTCTGACCATTTTAAAAGCCTACAGCCCATATCTGGAAGTCTTTTCTATAGATGAAGTGTTTATGGAAACGTACGAAATTTGGGATCCTGCTCCCTCTGTCATTCCTGCGAAAGCAGGAATCCATACAAATCATTTATGGATCCCGGATCAAGTCCGGGATGACAATATAAAAACTACTTGTGACTTCGCCAATGCTTACTTAATTGCCCAGCAAATTAAATCTCGCATCCGCTCTGAAATAGGGGAGTGGATTACCTGTTCCATTGGTATCTCATATAACAAATTAATGGCTAAACTTGCCGGGTCTCTACAGAAACCGGATGGACTGGTGGTTATTGCAAATCCGGAAGAAACCGTAAAAATCCTGGATGAAATTGCACTGGATGAAATTTGCGGGATTGGAGGAAGAATTAAGGTCAGGTTAAATAAAATGGGAATTTTTCATTTTAAACAGCTTAGACAAGTTCCACTGGAAATCCTTACTTTTCAGTTTAAATCCTATGGAAATTTTCTCTACAATGCTGCTAGAGGTATCGACGAAAGCCCAATTATCCCGTTTTACGAAAAAGAGGAGATTCAATCTGTTAGCCACAGGCATACAATTGACCATGATACAGATGACTTAAGAGAAATAAAACAGATCCTTCTTAAGCTTACAGAACTTATAGCAAGAAGGGCAAGGGCAAAAAAACTGGTTGGAAAGACAGTAAACTGCTGGTTTCGCTATGGACTTCACCCCCGGGGTGAGTACCAGGTTACATTCAGCGTACACCCCGGGGGTGTATTCACTGGAAACGGTATGCAAATAACTATCCAATATACAAATGATGGTCTGGAGATTTTCCAAGCTGCCTGGAGATCCTTCCAGTCCATGTGGAACGGGAGTAAAATCAGGATGATTGGAGTATCTATTTCTAATTTAAAACCCCAAACACCTCAGAATTTAAGCTTTCTGGATGAAGTTAAACAGAAAGAAGTTATTATAAAAGCTTTGGATAAAATTAATGATAAATATGGGGAATTTACACTAAAACGTGCAATATTACTGGGAACACCAATAATCCGCCGAACACCCAACCCGTTTTTAACAGACAGAAGATTTAAGGTCTAGACTATACTTCTGAAATAAGATATTTTTCCATAACTCGCATGTAAAGCCAACCCATTACTATGCAGATCATTCAAATCACATAAAGTTATAGTCGCAGTAGGGCTGGGGTGCTCCTTTGAAAACTCCTTACCGTTAACCCAGGACTTTTTTTCCACAAGCATTCTCCATAAATCTATAAACCTTGAGACTTTCTCTCTGTATCCCAGTAAAGTATATTTTGTTCTTTCCTGTTTTCTTGCAACAATTACTGGTTTTTCAGAAGCCCTTCCTTGTAAGGTACTTCCTAATTTTTCCCACAAGCATAAAACATCTGTAGATTTAGAAGACACTCCATCAAAAATTGAATATGTCTGCATACAATTTTCTTCGCGGTGTCCTCTAAAATGAGAAAAAATAAATTTTAAACTTACTCTTGTTTGACTCAATTCCATAGAGTCGATTCCTGCGAAGTCAAAAGTTAGTATATGCGGTGGAGTCAGCAAATCCCCTTCAAAGCTGTGCATTACATTAATGGAGTTTTCCTTAAATTCTTCCAGAGCTTCCTCATTCGGAAAAAGAATTCTATTGCTGGAGTAAGGCAGCATGGGAATAGTTACAAACTTTGGCTCAATTGAACTTATACAATCAGGAACCTCAACACTTCTAGCCATATTAATACATGGATTCTATCACATTTTGTGGTATATTAAATATATGAAAATTATTGTTGCCGGAGGAGCCGGGTTTCTAGGATCATATCTTTGCGAAAAACTCCTGGGAGAGAACCATGAGGTGATTTGTGTAGATAATCTACTAACAGGATATGAAGAAAATATCGCCCACTTAAAGGATAATCCGGGTTTTAAATTTATAAATGCTGATGTTTCAAAACCGCTAGATGGAATCCTTGATCATCAGCCAAAGGCTGATCGTCCTTTGGACGAAATTTATCATCTTGCATCCCCTGCATCTCCGAATGAAAAAAATCCTAAGGGGTATCATGTACTGGGATTTGAAACAATGCTTGTTAATTCAACCGGAACCTGGAATCTTTGTGAACTTGCGAAAAAATCCGGTGCAAAATTTTTATTTGCATCTACATCTGAGGTCTACGGGGATCCTGAAGAACACCCCCAAAAAGAAACTTACAGAGGAAATGTATCTACAACCGGACCTCGTGCAGTTTACGATGAATCAAAAAGGTTTGGAGAAACAATAACCTCCAAATTTATAAGAACAGAAGGGCTGGACGGGAGAATAATAAGAATTTTTAATACATACGGTCCGGGAATGGCAGATGACGGACGGGTTGTTACAACTTTTATTAAAAAAGCCCTAAAAAATGAACCTCTTCCGGTTTTTGGAAAAGGTGAACAAACAAGATCTTTTTGTTTTGTTGACGACATGGTAGATGGAATAATTTCAGCTATGGAAAAAGGCGAGAGTGGGGAAGTATATAATCTGGGAAATCCGGATGAATACAGTATACTTGAGCTGGCGGATAAGATTAAAGCTCTGACTGGATCCTCTTCGGAAATTGAATACCATGCGCTTCCTGAAGATGATCCGCTTCAAAGATGTCCGGATATAACAAAAGCAAGAACTGGGTTAGGTTGGGAACCCAAAATATCCCTTGAAGAAGGTCTAAAAAGATATATTGAATACTTAAGAAATGAAAATCACTAAATTTGTTCATTCCTGTTTACTTATAGAGGAAGACAGAAAGAAAATCTTAATTGATCCGGGGAATTATTCTGAAGAGGTTTTGGACTTAAGTGTCTTAAGTGACTTAAGTTACTTACTTATTTCTCATGAACATCCGGACCATATGTATTTGCCCCTTATCAAGAAAATTCTTGAAAAGTTTCCGGAAGTTAAAATAGTTTCTAATCAGTCTGCAGCCGGGATTTTGGGAAAGGAGGGAATTACAGTTGGAACTAATGGAGACGGATTTATTCAGATGGAGGAGGTTCCTCATGAAAAGGTTTTCGGATCCACTCCACCACAAAATGTGCTTTTCAGAATCAATGGAAAACTTACTCACCCGGGAGATTCATTTCAATTTACATCCACCACAGAAATCCTGACCTTACCTCTCCAAGCTCCGTGGGGCTCCACAACAGAAGCAGTAGAACTGGCTGAGAGATTAAATCCCAAGGTAATAATTCCAATCCATGACTGGCACTGGAATGACATTGCCCGTGAAAATATGTATAAAAGACTGGAAGAGTATTTTGCAGCTCTTTCAATAAGATTTATTGGGCTGGAAGATGGGGCTACAGTTGAGGTTTAAATGGATGTAAAATTATCGGAGATTTTTTAGATTCCTCTTCAAGGCTTTGTGTTACAATTACTTTCATTTCACTTATAAGATGTGGAAAATCTTTGTATATTATTTCGCAGCCTAAAATGATACCTGCCCTAATCTCATCCAGATTTAGTCTTTCCACGATTTCAAAAATATCATATATATCCACAGTTCCTGATAATGTATTAATATACCTTCTACCAGATTCTAAATAACGAATTGAGGACGCGTGGACAGCATTGTTTGCTATACCAACGACAACCATAAGTGGGGTATCTGGATAATTAGCGCGAAATAGATCTCCAAAGCTAATACTTAAGTATTCTTTCATTTGCCTAACCTTTTATTGAACTGGATCAGAGTCAATTATAAATGATTCTGACCCAGGTGTGCAATATAGCTTACTGTTAACTTTTGCCAAATTAAACCACTTCCGATGTGGAATAGCTTGGCACATCGGGATTTTCTATGTAGCGCGCCCAGAGGGATTCGAACCCCCGACCCCTTCGTTAGAACCGAAATGCTCTATCCACTGAGCTATGGGCGCAACTTATATATTGTACCAATTTGAACTCGACTTGACAAATCACTTTACAATTGTTAAGCTAATATTTAATGAGAAAATTCGTTTCTGGTATCGGAATAGTTCTAATTCTTTTTGGATTTACAACCTCAGCTTACGCCCAAACAACGGCAACAAGGCCTGGTCAAATTAAAAGGGAGGTAGTTAAAGAGCGTGTTGAAACTAGAAAAGAAATTATAGCCGACAGAAAAGAAAATATTACCACTAAACTAGATGGTCTAAAGATAAGAATTGCTTCAAAAGAGGCATCTCTGAAACTCCGGCTTAATAAGTTTAAGGATAAAACGAAAGCCCTAATAGTTGAGAAAGTAAGCACTGTATTAAATAATATTAATGAAAACCGGGTTACACACTCAAATAGGTTTTTAGAAAATGCTTCAAGAATCCTGAATAAGCTCCAGGAGAGAGTAAGTAATGCTGCATCAAATGGTAAAGATGCAGCTTCTGCTAATGCAGCCATATCGAGTGCAAGGGCAAAAATTGCATCTGCGTCTGCAGCTGTTGCATCCCAAAGTGCAAAAGAGTATACTTTATCTGTATCATCAGAGTCAGCAGCGAAGGCAGAAATTAAAGCAACAAGAGATGCATTTCACGGCGACTGGCAGTCGGTTAGAGCACTACTTATTGATGCGAAGCAAGCTGTTGCAAACGCAATAAGGGTTGCAGCAACAACTCTTGGAGGAGATAATCCATAATGGAAAATAGCCAACTAAACCCGCAAGCACCACAATCTATACCTGTTGATCCTAACCCCGTAGTTACGCCGCTCCAGCCTAATACCTCATCAAGCGGAAATTCCAGGAAAATTCTTATTGTTATATCAATTCTGGCGGTTTTGACACTAGTTGCAGGAGGATTAATATATTTCCGCGGTAATTTGAAATTTAACAAATCTCAGACGGCTCAAACAGTTCAAAATGCCTTTGATGATTTAAAGACCGACCTTGAAGCAACTGATGTCGGCGCATCTGAGGATGATTTAAGTTCTTTTGATAAAGACCTTAATTCTCTCTAATTCCACCTTTTTTCCATTTGACCGATCTTAAGAATGGATAAAAAAGATCTTTTTTAAATGGAACTTCATAACTTTCACTGCTATCACTGTCATGCTGAACTTGTTTCAGCATCATATTCCTAGATCCCGAAACCAGTCCGGGATGACGTTTTAGAGCAGCGATGTCATAATCATCAAACTTAATCTTTCCATTAATATCAGAAATAATGGCAATAGGTGTTTGCTCTGCTCCCTCTCCCATGGAGAATACAGACGCAGCTGCCAGAGAATCCGGGATATTTGCCTGAGACATTAAAAGCTCATTTCCAAATATATCTTTTTCTCCTCTGTAATCACGAAGTGGTTCAAACCCAAAGTGTGCAATAGACATGCCCACTAGACCACGGTGAAAAGGAACAGAGTGCGAATCAGTTATTATCACACCCAGATTTTTTACTTTATAGCTTTTTCTTAAAAAATTCCATAATTTTTCCGCAGATTTATAAGGGCTTTTTGGCCAGAGAATATAATAATTTCCCGCATTACTTTTATCAATTCCAGCTGATGCAATCAGGTGATTATTTTTAATTGTGTGTAAAAACCATTCTCCAGGAACATTTTTTCTTGGCAAGTAAAGCTCTGATTCTTTTTTCGCAAGTTCATCGCGGTTAACATTATTTGCAGCTCTTATACAATTTCCCTCAGAGATTGATACGACTTTTGATGTAATAACCAAAATAGCATTCTCTTCCAGTTTTTTTATTGATTTAAGTATTAATTCTCTCAAATCATCTTTTGGGGGCAAAAATTTTCTGGTTTTAACAACTTGTATTTTCATTGGTAAGATTATATATTCAAACTACACTTAAGTAAAATGCAAAAACTTTTATCAATCACATTTATTAGTATTCTAGTTGTAATTACACTCGGATTTTTAATAAAAAATAAGATTGGGGATATCCGCCCTGCTATTTTCCCTCCAAATCAAAAACCTGCTCCTACTGAGCAAATTCAGCCAGAGATTACATCTGAATTAAATCTCCCGATTGATATAAACAGCAAAAAGATAACTATTTTTGCAAAGGATCTGGGCGCACCAAGAGATATTGAGCTTAGCCCCGGTGGTACACTTCTAGTTTCAATTCCATCCCGGGGAAAAATCGTTGTGCTGCCCGGTGGAGAAAGTATTCTAACGGGTTTGGACAATCCGCACGGAATTGCATTTTACAATGATAAGTTATTTGTTGCAGAGGAGCAAAGGGTTACCAGGTATTTATGGGACGAAGAAAAGCGTGAAGCCGTAAAAGAAAAAGAGCTTTTTAACCTTCCGAAAGGTGGAAATCACTTTACAAGAACAATTGCATTTGATAAAAATGGCAGGATGTTTGTATCAATAGGTTCAACTTGCAACGTATGCTTTGAAAAAAATCCCTTTTTTGCATCTGTTATTGTTTCAGATGCGGATGGAAGTAGCCCAAGGGTTTTTGCAAAAGGATTAAGAAATTCAGTATTTATTGCGATAAATCCAAATACTCAGGAGCTTTGGGGAACTGAAATGGGCAGGGATTTTTTAGGAGATGATTTACCCCCTGATGAAATTAATATATTAAGAGATGGCCAGGATTACGGATGGCCAGTTTGTTATGGAAATAAGATTAAAGATACTAAGTTTACTTCGGGCGATGCCTTAAAGGCGACGCCTTGTGAGATTACGAAGTCTCCAGTTTATGAAATAGCAGCACACTCAGCTCCACTAGGTCTTACATTTCACGAGAATCACCTCTATATTGCCTACCATGGATCCTGGAATAGATCTACTCCGATTGGGTATAAGGTGGTTCAGTTTGATGTTAGTGGAAATTCCATCTCAAATGAGCAGGATTTTATAACCGGATTCATAAATGGATCAGAAGCTACCGGTAGACCAGTAGACATAATTTTTGATAAAGAGGGGAACATGTATGTTTCAGATGATAAGGCAGGGGTTGTATACAAAATTAAGAAGTAAATAATAAGGTTTTTCTGGTATAATCCCCTCATGGTAAAAAGGAGGTTGAAAATAGCTCAGCTGGCAAACATCGCAGAAAGAGTTCCACCGCACAAATATGGAGGAACAGAAAGAGTTGTTTCTGCACTGACTGAGGAGCTGGTTAAAAGAGGTCATAAAGTTACTCTTTTTGCCAGCGGCGACTCTATAACCTCTGCTAAACTGGTTTCGATTTATCCAAAGGCGCTGCGTTTCTCAAAAGTTTTGGACAATGTATATGGCGCAAATATACTATCTCTTTTAAATATAGGATATGCTTACGGGAGGCAGGGTCAATTCGATATAATTCATGACCATAACGGATACTTAAGCCTGCCAACAGCTAACTTCTCTAAAACTCCCGTAGTAATGACTGTTCATGGATATTTTGGCGTAAATGAAAAAAGGATCTTTGAAAATCTAAAAAATCCTTACCTTGTTTCTGTTTCAAAGGCTCAGGCAGCTTCCGCTCCTAATTTAAATTTTACGGGTAATGTTTACCATGGTTTAAAAATGAACCATTTTCCATTTTCGAAAGAGCCGGGGAAGTATTTACTTTTTACTGGGAGAATATCCATGGAAAAAGGAGTTCATTTTGCAATTGAAGCAGCTCTTTACTTAGACATTCCTTTGATAATTGCAGCCAAGCTGGATAGCGCAGTGGATGCAGCTCACGATGTTTCATATTTTAAACAGTTTGTCGAACCTAAATTATCAGATCAGATTAAATGGGTTGGTGAAGTGAGTGAAACAGAAAGGAATAAGTTAATGAGCGGGGCGCTTTGTTCCCTGCATCCCGTTACCTGGCCGGAGCCGTTTGGGCTAACTTTAATTGAATCGATGGCCTGTGGAACTCCGGTAGTGGCATTTAACCAGGGTTCAATACCGGAAATAATTGAAGACGGAAAATCAGGATATGTTGTTGAAGATGTCTATTCGATGATAGAGGCAGTTGCGAATATCCAAAAAATTGACAGGCAGTATTGCAGAAAATATGTTTTAGGCAGATTTAGTGTCAAAAATATGGTCGAAGGGTATGAAGCAATCTACAACAAAATTTTAAATCAAAACTGAAGCTTAATCCTCTAACATATCTACAATCAGACCGCCCCATGTAAAGTTTTTAGCGCCATACCCCTCACCGGTAAGCGGATTATACTGTTCCCTAAAGCCGGATTTTTCCAGTAATTTAAGGGAACTATTAAGTAAATGTTTTGCTTCAGCGTGAAACCCGTAATTTTTAAGTCCCTTAAAAACTATCCAGTTGGTTGACATCCAAACCGGACCACGCCAGAACCCGTTTGGATCAAAAGCCGGATCAGACTTTGAAGTTGTTGGCAGAATAAAGGGTAGATAAAATTCCTTAGGATTTAAAAAAAAATTATTTACTAAACTTTTTGCTTCCTGATCAGTTGCAATTTTAGCAAAAAGCGGAGAAAAAATTGCCCAGGTTTTAACTTTAATTTTTTTGTAGTCTTCACCATACGTTGACCAAAATATTCCATCTTCCAGCATTAAATCTCTCATAGCTTTTGCAATCTCCGAAGCCTTTTCTGTAAAATAAACGGCATCACCCTTTTTGCCTATTTTCCTGGCTATTTGTGAAAGCAGACGAAGATTTTCAACCATTATAGAGTTAAAAGGAACATCTTTTACCCAGAAAAAATTCCTCATACAAAACGGTGCATCAAATCCGCACAAAATATTTTGTTTAACTAATTTAAACCTTCTCCTGGTATTCTCCTGCAAGGTTTGCTTATTCGACAAACCCAAGACAGGATCAAACCTCGGAGAGTTATCCTCGCCGGATTCATCAGGATTCATAATTCCTGTCAAGTGTTTCTCGTGTGGATCCCGTTCATTAAGCAGATATTTATAAAAATGATAAATACCGGGATAAATTTTCTTAAGAAAATTTACATCCCTTTCTTTCTGGAAAATCTCCCAAACGCTGTAGGCTATCATAGGCGGCTGAGTAATGCTGCTGGTGCCTTTTTTTCCCCAGTTGATCAGCTGAAAGTCTTTTCTGTTTTGCGGCTTCCAGTAGATCATATGCGGGAGCATACCATTTTCAAATTGTTTGGCAACAAGAGATAGCAATTCTGCTTTAGCATCGCCGGTATTGTAGTGGGAAAGAATAATTGCATGAAAACAGGAGTCCCAAAGCCATTGATAAGGATAGGCATCGGGTGAGGGAAGGGTATATTGATACTTATCCGTCCGTCTCCTGTTAGTAAGCATCAGCTCATAAACTTTTGTTTTTAAATCTTTGGTCATAATCTAAATCCCCTATTGAGCGGGTGAGGGGAGTCGGACCCCTTACGTCCACTTTGGAAAAGTGGCATTCTACCGGTGAATTACACCCGCAAACCTACGAATGATGATCAGCCTTTGGCTGAAATTACACCCGCAAGAATCTACATTTTAACAGAATTTTCCCTATTTACAAATAATGTACCCCGGTCTATTATCATCTTGTAATTTACATTACAAAAATTTTAATGCCATTGAAAAACATTAAGCAAAAAAAATCTACTGCTCTTTTAAATTTTGATTCCTTCTTTGAGCAATTTCCTTCTAAAATTTTTAAAAAAAGGGTAACAATAATCAATGCAGGGGTTGAATCCGAAGACGTTTATTATTTAAAAAAGGGCTACGCAAGGGCTTATGGTGTCTCAAGCGAAGGAGAGGAGTTAACCATGGTTATTTTTCAGCCCGGGGATTTCTTTCCTCTGATTTCAACCATAATGCCTGCAAAAATCGATCACTATATAGAAAGTTTAACTGAGGTTGAAATCATAGCGGTTCCAAGGCTTAAATTCATAGATTTCTTAAGAAGTAGGCAGGATCTGGTTATCGACCTTGCTATGCGACTTACAGCGAGATTCGAAGGAGTTTTAACAAGAATGGAATATTTAGTTTTTGGAACTGCTGCTCAAAAACTGGCTTCAATTATTATTATTTTAGGCGATCGCTTCGGAGAAAAGAAAGAGACCGGAGTTTATATTAAGTCTCCGCTGACACACAAAGACTTAGCTTCTCTTATAGGAATAACCAGAGAAACAACCTCTTTAATTCTTTCGGATTTTGTCAAGAAAAACTACATTATTTTTTCCAGCAAGCACATGGTAATTAAAAACTTAAGCGGATTAAAACACGTATCCCTTATTGAAGCTTAAGGGTTATATATTCCAAACACTCCATTTATATCTCCTGTTGATAAGGTATTTTTCTTAACTTCCCCTTTTGACCCGTAACCATACATAGTAGCATTCTGGAAACTTGCACCATCATATTCATCATCTAACCCCAACCAGTGACCCAGCTCATGTTCAATGATATTCTCTGCATCAAATGAATTTGTATCCGCACAAGTAGAAGAATTTGACCAGCTCCACGGGTATCTCTTGTTCATAATAGTATCAACATCTGCTACAACTCCTGTTTGTGTATAGTACCTGATATATGTTACTCCCAGTGTTCCGTTTGAAGCCCTTCCCCAGGAAATTATATTTTTAAAATCCAGTGACGATTTGTCCTTTGTTGTATTCGAACCTTTAATAAATGCAACTTTATTTCCTGAAGCGGATATCCAGTCGCTAAATCCATTATTTACAATTGTTGGCAAATTTGATGAACCAACAGAGGAGGGAACGCTGCCTACATTTAAACTGTATGTCACAGATGACGGAAGATGCCAAGCTTCTGCTGATACTGTAGCAGTTGAGTCCGGATCTTCAAGGTTACAAACTAAAATGGATTGCTGCGTTGCAGCGGGCTTTTCTCGGTGCACATAAACCTGTACTCTGACAAGGGAATTCTCGGGATCTGAGTATAAACCGCTTTTTGAGGGTAAATCCGGAAGCTTTGGCAGTTCGGTTGTTTCTGGAGTAATTGGAGCAGCAGGTCTTTCAGGAGCAGCAGAAACAGAAACCGCAAATATAGTACTAAAAACAAGTATAGATAATGTTGATAAAAATTTCTTTAACATTAATACGTGATTTATCTTATAAACTAATTGATTGGTTGTCAATAGGTCAAATTCTAATCATTTTTCAAAGATTAACTTATCATATAAGTCCGCTTTTTTTTAAGGGGTCAAGTAAAAAATCCTGAATTTTCCTTGCCCCGCTTTTTTCATCATGACTTTCTTCAATATCCTCAATATCTTCCTGTATATCTTCAACATCTTCTGAGAGCTCTTCAACGTCTTCCTGCAAATCCTCAATGCTTTCTGTATTCCTGTTTACAGTCATTTGAATAAAGATTGCAAGGTAAATGGCCTCAATTGAAAGCCATGTGGTTAAAACAATATTAACTGTGCGAAAATCAAACCCAAAAAAACCAAGGGATAATATACCCATAAATATAATTGTGTGGATAATAAGGGATTGCGGAGTTCCAACCCATCTTGGAATATCACGGGCTAATTTTTCTATCATAGATAGTTTTTTTGGTTTATTTATTAAAACCTGATCCTGATTTGCTTTTTTTACCATAATATACACTCCTTTTTAAAATAAGAGGTGTGAAATAGGGATAAACCCCAATGGATTGTGTACTAATATAAATTTTAGACCCCAAAATTATGGATTGCAAGCAGCAAATTTGTTACAATACAACTTGCGCTGGTGTGGTGGAATGGTATACACGCGGCACTTAAAATGCCGTACCCTATGGGTATGTGGGTTCGACTCCCACCACCAGCACTTTTCACTTTATTCATGGTAAACTATATATGAGATTGAGTGAGACGGGGTGTAGTTCATCGGTAGAACGCTCGGTTTGGGACCGAGAAGCAGGAGGTTCAATTCCTCTCACCCCGACATATTAAACCCATAGTTGCTTACGCACTTAATTTGATTTATAATTTCCTGATGGCAAAGAAGAAAAAAGTATCTTTTAAAATATCTAAACTCCTCTTCGGGGAGCTTGCTGTTTTAATTTTATTAACTCTTGTACTCATTTACTCTAATACACGAGTGTATCAGAGTAGGAAAATGGAGGCAGATTCTGTAAAGTCTATTGGAACCTCAGCTAATAACGTTTCCCCAACACCAACTAAACCTGTAATGGAAATTCCAGAGGCCTCTGGTAGAAGAATTAGAGTTCCAATTTTAATGTACCACTATATTGGAGGTAATCCAAACCCGGAAGATATTGGACGGGATAATTTATCTGTAAGCCCTGAAAAATTTGATGAGCAAATGGAGTATTTAAGCAAAAACGGATACACTCCTATTACACTGGACACTATGGTAGCAGGATTAAGTGGACAAATTACACTCCCGGAAAAAACTCTTATACTTACCTTTGATGACGGTTATATGGATTTCTATCTTAATGCTTTTCCCATACTTCAGAAATACGGCTTTAAGTCAGTTTTGTTTGTTCCAACCGGCTTTATGGGAAAAACTGCATATCTAACCTGGGATCAGCTTGATAAACTGCAGGGGAGTGGGCTGGTTTCAATCCAGGCACATACATTTAACCATGCGCATTTACCATCACTAAGTGAAGATCAAATTAAATTTGAACTAATAGAAAGTAAGCGGGCTTTGGAACAAAGATATACTATTCCTGTAAATTTTATAGCTTACCCGTATGGGGCTTCAAATCAGGCAATCTGGAATTTAACAAAAAAAGCCGGATACTTAGGTGCCCTTGGAACATGGAGTTCAGTTATTCAATCAGAAGGGACAATTTTTGATATGCCAAGAATAAAAATAGGCGGAAGCTTTGATCTTAACCAATTTGCAATTGCAATATAGATCCTGAAATGAATTCAGGATGACGAGTATCAGTTTAGAGTTCGCAGGTTGCCCTGGATTCTGCCTCACAAGTATCTGTACCGGTTCCTCCAATAGCCGCATCCTGATCAGGTCCTCCAACTAAAAGATCATTTCCAGACCTGCCTTTTAAGTTATCAATCCCGTCCTCTCC
>Ga0155900_111_pt5 | contig 14264 bp, 14 predicted proteins | sample RifCSPlowO2_01_FD_107554 | JGI IMG/M metagenome (GOLD analysis project Ga0155900, IMG submission 107554) | Candidatus Daviesbacteria bacterium RIFCSPLOWO2_01_FULL_37_10
TAGGTATGTCCAAAATGTCAGATGCCAAATTTATCCTGATTTCCTATATCTCTAACGCAGTTGGAATATTAATGGTTGCATCCGTTGCCAAAGTGTTATGATTTATATATGAAGTTGACTCACCATGATAGTTTAATGAAAGCAGAACTTGTAACTGCCAGATTTTGGGATCTCATTAAAATAAGACTTCCCTGGTTAATAGTCGGGTTGACGGGTGCACTTCTTGCGGGTGTAATTGTCAGCCGTTTTGAACTTTCTTTGAGGGAGCATATTGCTTTGGCTTTCTTTATTCCAGTGATTGCTTATATGTCTGATGCGATAGGAACACAAACAGAAACAATTTTTATAAGAGCTTTGGCAAACTTAAGGTTTAGTATTAAAAAATATATATTCAGGGAACTCTTTGTTGGCGCAACTATGGGAAGCTTAATTGGATTTTTAGCCGGATTTTTTGCAAGTTTAATTTCCGGAAGCTCCCAAATTGGGCTAGTTGTGGGTTTATCACTATTCTTTTCTATGTCTGCTGCAACAGTTTTAGCCTGTCAAGTTCCCATAATTTTACGCTCTTTCAGAAATGATCCTGCAGTAGGATCTGGTCCATTTACAACAGCGCTTCAGGATGTGGTGAGTTTGACAATTTACTTCTTGGTAGCTTCAATAATTCTCTAGCAGAATTCACAGGTGTTTGCTGGTTTATCTTTTCTTTTGCAGCAAGATCCACAACAATATAGTTTTCCAAGGTGCTGGTAAGCCTGACCTGGCTTAATAGTTTTTCCGCATTTATAACATTTATGTTCTTCTGCCATATGTTTGATATTAAACTACCGCGGACTTTTGTGTCAACCCCGATTTAATCGGGGTCAGGTTGGTTATAATTTTCATTACCAAAAGCAATATGAACCCAACCCCTAAAAGCATAATCCAATCAATTAAACCAAGTGGTTGGACTTTGAAGAGCTCCTGGAGGGAATTTCCGCTAACACTGATTGGTAAATAAAGAACAAACAGCTGCAGGATTATCGATACTGAAATTGCAAACCAGAGGAATTTATTAGAAAAGAGCGGTAAGTGGTATTCGGATCTAATGGCAATAATCCGGATCATTTCATATAAAACTACTGCGGTAAAAACTAAAGTTTGACCATGCATTAGATTTTCTTTTGAAAAACCAAAAATTCCAAGTATAGCGACAGTCAACATAGAGCTTATCAAGACCATTGTTCTTATGAATTTTCCATTAACAATTTCTTCTCTAAATCTGGACGGTTGCGAACTCATAATATCTGACCTTCCTGGATCCACGCCAAGTGCAATTGCAGGCAGTCCATCTGTTACAAGATTTATCCAAAGTAGATGGATTGGAAGAAGTGGTAATGGCCAACCGACCATAACAGCAATAAAGATTACCAAAACCTCCATAATGTTAGATGAAAGCAAATAATTTACAAATTTTCTAATATTTTCATATATTCCCCTTCCTTCCCTAACCGCTTCAACTATAGTGTTGAATTTATCGTCAAGCAGGATTATGTCTGAGGATTCTTTGGATACATCTGTTCCGGTTATTCCCATGGCTATACCAATATCAGCAGCTTTTAAGGCTGGTGCATCATTAACTCCGTCTCCGGTCATGGCCACTTGGTGGTTTAATGACTTCAAAGCCTTGATAATTCTAATTTTGTGTTCTGGGTTAACTCTGGCATATACGTTTATTTCCTCCACTTCTTTCTGAAACTGTTCGTCAGATAATTTATCTAACTCAAGTCCTGTTATGGAATTGTCCTGTATGCCGATTTCACTTGCTATTGATTTGGCGGTGAGAAGATGATCTCCTGTAATCATAATCACCCTTATTCCGGCATCAGTGCATTGTTTAATGGCTATTTTCACCTCAGTTCTTGGAGGATCCATCATTCCCTGAAGACCCAGGAAAATAAGATCGCTTTCAATATCATCCTGACTCCACCCCGGGGGTGTAATCGTATTTTTTTCACCTCCGGGGTGTGCTAATCCTTTATATGCAAAAGCTAAAACCCTTAGAGCATTTTTGGCCATTTGCTCGTTAATTTTCATTATTTCTTCTCTATCTTTATCTGTAATATTCACAACCTCCCCCTTTTTTTCTATTCTGGTACACTTATCTAAAAGTATCTCAGTTGCACCTTTACTGGTAACTAGCATGTTTTCACCAGCCTTCAAAACTGTAGTCATCATTTTTCTACTGGAAGAAAAGGGTATTTCTGTTACTCGAGGATATTTGTTGATCAATTCATCATGATTAATGCCAGTATCCAAAGCTATTTGAATTAATGCAGCTTCAGTGGCATCTCCAATAATCTTCCCATTAGAGGTTCTGGCATTGCTGGCAAGAATTCCCATTTCAAGAAGCTTTCTAATTTCCTCGTTCACACCGGGGGTGTTTGGTGATTTCACCCCCGGTGTGTCTTGCAGGTCGATAATTTGACCATTAATATAAGCTTTTCTGACACTCATCATTCCTTCTGTTAAAGTGCCTGTTTTATCGCAGCAGATAACATCAGTTGAGCCTAAAGTTTCTGCTGCAGGGAGATTTCTTATAAGAGCATTCTGTTTAAGAAGCCTTCTGGTCCCTAGAGCAAGGGAGATGGTAACTACAGCAGGTAACCCTTCAGGAATAGCTGCAACAGCTAAAGCAACTGCTGAAATCAAGGCTTGAATAAAATTTTGCTCCCCGAAGAATATTTCTTCTAAAGCGACAACTGTTGCCACTGCTAAAACTATTTTTCCGATGACACTACCTAAATGATCCAGCTTTTGCTGCATTGGGGTAACAGGGTCAGTTTCATTTGTGACCATTTTGGCTATTTTGCCGATTTCGGTATTCATTCCTGTATAAATAACAATTCCCAAACCCTTCCCGGAAGAAACTACTGTTCCCGAAAAAACCATGTTTTTTTGGTCAGCAATAGAGACCTCGTCTTTTAACGAATCTGTGATTTTGCTAACCGGAGTACTTTCTCCGGTTAAAGCGGCCTCAATGGTGGTTAGACTAAAACTTTGAGTTAGTCGGATATCAGCCGGAACTTTCTGACCTTCTTCTAATACTACTAAATCTCCAGGGACTAACTCTTTAGATGAAATCTGCATGAGGTGTCCATCGCGATAAAGCTTAGTATTAGAAGTAACAAGTTTTTTAAGGCTTTGAATAGCTTTTTCCACCCGGTATTCCTGAATAAATCCGACTATGCCGTTTAATAAAACGATGGCGATTATCATGAAGGCATCTATTTTTTCACCCAGGAAAAAAGAAACTAATGCTGCGGCAATTAATATAAGAACCAGGAAATCTGTAAATTCTGAGAAGAATAAAATTAAAGGATTTTTACCTTTTTTCTCTTTTAACTCATTGGACCCATATTTTTGAAGTCTTTCTTTAGCCAAAGAACTTGAGAGTCCATTTTTAAAATCAGTTTGAAGTTCTTTTCCAACTTCCTCCGGAGTTTTGACAAATGCTTTTTCCATTTATATTTATTGTAGTACATGGATGATTTGTTATATAGTGGATATATGGGTATATTTCCAGAAGTTTTGGCTCATGGGGTGGAAGAGGTTGAACAACTTGTTCCAGCTCTAGATCAGGTTATCCGTTCAAATTCCGTCAAATTTACAGTTTTGGCTTTGGGGGCATTTCTGATTTTGACAATACTCTCTATATTGCTTAAGAGTAAAACGGAGCGGATTAAATATGCCTTATACATTTTATTTGTGGTAGTAGCATTATCAAATACTATATATTTAGCTGGTTCAACTATTTACTTGAATCAACAATCTACAACAGGAGGTCCTATTCACTATCACGCTGATTTTGAAATATGGAACTGTGGGGTTAAAGTAGAAATTGCCGATCCTGAGGGGTTATCCAACAAAGTCGGAACTGAAGTTATACATGAACACAATGATGACAGAATTCATATCGAAGGAGTGCTTCTGGATTCGCATGATGCCGCAGTATCCCATTTTTTTGAACTAATCGGTGGAGAGCTCCATAATGATCATATTAGTATTCCAACTGACAATGGAATAGTTTCCCTGCAAACCGGTCAAACTTGTTCTGATAGAACTGCTGCAGCGCTTCAGGTATTTGTCTTTAAATCTCAAGGTAAAACTTTTTCGCAAACCAAACTTATCGATCCTGAAAGCTATATTATATCACCACACTCAAATGTCCCTCCCGGGGACTGTATTATTATCGAATTTGCTCCCTTCAAAGAAAAAACAGATAAACTTTGTAACTTCTACAAAGTAGCGGTTCAGAAGGGAGAAATTTATGAACGCTGAAATTCATTTACCGACATTAGGACTTGTTCTGGGCTCTGCTGCTATTGATTCTATAAACCCCTGTGCCATAGGTGTATTAATACTAATGATTTCAGTAATGATGGCCGGGAAAAAATCTTTGGGCCGTATGCTTCTTTTGGGAGGATTTTACATCTTTGCAATCTTTGTTACTTACCTTTTGGCAGGACTCGGATTATTATACTTCCTGGCTTCAATTCCGCTTTTTGTAACAGAGTACCTTTCAATTTTTGTAGGATCTTTGATTGTGATTTTCGGGCTTGTCGAAATTAAAGATTATTTTTGGTACGGAAGAGGATTTTCTTTGGGAATCCCACCCTATTTTGCTAAAAAGATACACAATATGTCCCAAAACATATCTATTCCGGGAGTAATTGTTACAGGGGTTTTTGTGTCAGGAGTAGAACTCCCCTGTACAGGGGCGCCGTACCTGGCAATAATTACCATTTTATCGGTTAATTTTAATTTCCTGGCTTTTCTTATGCTTATTTTATACAACATTGTATTTGTTTTGCCTCTTGTGGCTATACTTCTACTGGTTGCAGGAGGGGTTAATCTTCATGTGGTTAAAAAATGGAAACAGGAAAGTAGAGGTATAATGAGGTTGGCAATAGGTTTACTGCTTATTGGATTGGGATGGCTTTTGATTTTGATAGCAAATGGTACGATTAATTTTGGATAAAGCAGACACCCCCGGGGTGTAACTGCAATTTTTCACCCCGGGGGTGAAATCAGGATGACTCATATTATTAAAAGAAAAGGTCATAAGCAGGAATTTGATGAGCGTAAAGTTTACGCTTCGGTTTACGCTGCCTGTTTATCTGCACATGTGCTACAAGAGGAGGCTGAAAATATCTCTAATTTAGTTTCAAGAGAAGTTAAAAAATGGATTGAAGGAAAGCAAGAGGTTCCTGCGGATCATATTTCAAAGCAAGCTGGAGATGAACTGGAACATTTAAATAAAGAAGCAGCATTTATGTATAAGACCCACAGGGATATTTCCTAGCTTGACAGCGCTACTTTTGATGTGATATTCTTCCTTTTATTAAAATATGGAACGTTTAGAAGAACAAACAGAACAATATTATGACGCTGGGATAGAAATATTAGAAACAACTCCAGATTTTAACACAATTCTTAGAATAGGTATTGATGCTGCTAAGAAGAAGCTGCGAAGTAAATTTCCATCTGATTTAGATACTGCTGACTTAGAAAAAGTTGCAGGAATCAGGTTGATAGACTTTGAAGAATCATCTTTAAAAAGAGGAGCTGTAATGAATACATGGGGTGAAGAGTTAGAAATTTATGATCTTCCTGAAAATGAAATGGCATTTCTAAATGGTACTACAGTAAAGCACTCTGTTTTATATATGCAGAGAAAACTTAAAGGAGTTTCGCTTGATACTATTTATATAGAATCTTTGAAAGCAAAACAGCCACAGCTTCCAGAGGGAAGTGAAAATCTGGCGGTGGAAGATCTTAAGAGAATCAAGGAAGATGTCAGCGATAGGACGGCTTCTATGCTTCTTGCGGCGCTGGATGCTAATCTAGTAGATTCTAAATAAATTATACTCCTAGCGTTAGTATTTTTAAATCAAGTAAATTTTGTCAGAGAAATTTTAAGATGCAATTTTCCATTGATAAGCAATAAATGTTGGATTTTCATCTCCTGAGTATAAGTTTAGTATCTCTGTTCTAATTCCTTGATGCCCTTCCGCCTTAGCTATCTGAGCTAACATATTTGCTTCGGCTGTTTTTGCACTTAAGCAAATCATAGTGTTGACTCCAAGTCTATACAGTGTTCTACCTATAGCGTCAAAATTTTCAGTAACTGTTGTTTGATCCAGTAAATCTTGGATAATATCTTCGGGTCTTTTAAGAATTCGACCGTTATTTCCGATTAGTATTCCTCTAACGGGCTCTCCTATTTTAGATTTTCTTAATGCTTTGCCATAAGAAGTTCTGGCAGGAGCCATGGTTGGAGTATGAAAAGGTCCGCTAACTGCAACCCAAACATAATCAGATTTTTCTTCAAGATCATAACTCTCAAGCCAAGCTTTTGCGTCTTCCCTTGCAGAAGCCTCACCGCCAACAACAATTTGTTGGGGGGTATTAATCATTGAGCGATAAATAGTGGAACTTCCGACTTTTTGTTCGCCATCTCTTAAAATTATGTTTGTTACCTCGGGATCAACACCAATTAGTGCAGCCAACCAGCCTTTGACAATATAGAAAGCCTCACCCCTAGCCTTAACCAGGGACATACCATCTTCCACATCTATTATTCCTGTTATTGTACAGGCTGCTAAACGGCCAAGACTAAAACCAGTAGCTACAAACCCCTCTTCAGGAATTTTACCAGCTTCTCTAAGCGCTTCCCAGCGAGCGATTGTATCGGCATATATTGCTACTTGAGTATTCGGGGTTTTAGTGAGTTCAGTTAAAGCATCTTTTGGAGTAGCTTCCATACCATTAATCCTGCCATGATGAACCAGGTTTATAAAGTCTTCTCCCATGACAGCTCTGGCAATCCCCCAAACTCTTTCTGCTGCTTTTGACCTTAGTTTTAAGCTAAGCCCCATTTTAATTTCTTGTCCAGATTGTCCAGGTCCAACTAGAGCGATTTTATAGTTTTGTCCTATCTCAATAGCATCAACCATATTTTTGTATTATATAGGCAACAGTTAAAAACACAAGAGGTATTTTACCGGTAATTCTCCGGAATTGCAGCTCGTAATTCATCAAACACCCATCTCTCAATATCTCTGGGCTTTCCTCCGGTAATATCATTAATCTCGGCGCGAGTTCTAGGTGGTCTTATGGTAACAATTCCTCTTTCAAAGAAATGAAATCCGCGGTCTTCATAATTAGTATCACCTACAAGCCCTATTCCCACGGGTAAAACCGCCAATTTTTTAGCACCTTCCTCTTCAGCCTCACTAAGTAAATCATTAATTAAAGTGCTACTTGCTTCTCCTAATCTTGATTTGCGATGTCCTTGAGGAACTGCTAAAACTGTACCTCCTTGTGCTAACCTTTTTCCGCTAGCTTCTAAAAACTCTCCAAGTCCAGCCATAAAACTTCTGCTTTTTAACCCAAGCACCCTTGCATTTGAATATACAACTATTGGCATAGTATCAACTCCAACCGCTTTAGCAAAATAAGTGATATGCCAATAGTATTCATGAGCTCCTAAGGCCAGCAAACCTCCTCTTTTACTAAATTCCCTATTCTTAAAAAGTACAGAATATAAATCATTAAACTCCCTTTTACCATAGTGACCTATTGGAATAACCTCCCCATAACCAGCCTCTAAAAGTTCGGCTGCTTTTTCCAGATTTTTTTGAGACTCTGGATCTAATTTTTGACGAGGAAATAATTTATCAACAATGGCACGTGCCGGAATTTGTAAGGCTTGTTGTATTGGATGAATGTGATGGCTTTTTTGTTGTAACTCTTTAGACATAAATTTAAGAAATTATATAATAATGCGTCAAATGGTGTATTGTGATATATTTATGAGGATATGTTACTCGAAACTAGGTTAGGAAAGAAAAATCTCTCACAACTTGAACCTGCTGCTTTAGAAAACATGCATCGACTAATAGAAAATACGAAATGGGATACCAATTTGGTTGATACTTTATACAGAAAAACTAATATAGTAGCAGGAGGTGTAGATATTTGTTACATACCCGAGCTAGAAGATGTAATGAATAGCACTCCATCATTAATTCGTGCGATATTCTCACCAATAGAAATAGCCTATTGTAGAATTAAATTAAAACCAGCAGAACACTTTGCTGCTCGATATGCTACTAAAGAGGCTGGATTTAAAGCTTGCGGATATAGATACAGAGATATTACAGTTAATCAACTTCCTGATGGTAAACCTACAGTTGTATTGAAGGGGGACGCTACAGAAAGAGCTAAGTTATTAAATGCAGGTTTACATCTGCTTAGTTTAAGTTATAGTCATGATTACGCCGTCGCACAGTTAATAGTTTTGCAGGCAACATGAGATCCTTATGAGGCGTTGATTCCATTGACATTATTAGATAAATAATGATACTGTTGCTTTGGATTTCTGAACTGCCACAAATATATGGTTGAGGTTGAATCAAACGGAATTATAAATCCAAATAGGCTAGGTGGTGGAGTTTTTGTAGTAACCGGCGGGAATAAAGGAATTGGTAGAGCAACAGTTCATCGTCTTGCACAAGAAGGTGCTTTAGAAGTTATTATTCTTTCTAGGTCTTCAGCTGATGAGGCTATTGTTCAAATTGACCCCTTTAATACTAAAGGTTTCTGGATTGCTTGTGATCTTTCTGATGAATCAAGTACTGCGCATGCTGCTGAACAAGTCAAGAAAGAAGTTGAAGCAATCGGTAAAAGAATTAAAGGTTTAGTCAATAATGCTGGTATTACTGAAAAAGACTTGGGAAGCAGGGGGATTCTTTATGATTTCATTGGACGTGAGCATATTGAAAAGATGTTTCAAACTAATTATATAGGACCAAGAATGTTAACTGCTCATCTTTTGCGAAGAGATTTATTTGATCATGCAGAGCCCGACACAGAGCCTTTTGTAGACCAGGTTCCGTCCATTGTAAATATTTCAAGCGTTCGTGGTAAGAATTGGGTCATGATGGGTGCTGACTATGATGCTTCCAAAGCAGCAGTGATTACTTGGACAAAATCCATTACAGCTTCCGTTTTTCAAGAATACGGTTATTTCATAAAAGCTAATGTAGTATGCCCGGGATTTATTACGACGGAAATGACTGATGATATTCCACCTCGTTTGGCAGCTATTCTTAAATATTCAACTCCTCTTAGGAGATTTGGTACTCCGGAAGAGGTGGCAGCCGAAGTAGCTAATTTATGTAGTGTTGACACTGGCTTTACAACTGGAGATGTACGTTCAATGGATGGTGGTCTGGGAGGCGGAGTTTCTCCTTCTATGTTGTTATATGAAGCTGGAGTTGACTTTCCTAAAAAAGGATAAATTAATTTATGGTACAATCTGATAGACTAGCTGAATTTGATTTTTCGAAGGAGGATACTCTTATTTTTGGTGCCACTAATGGATTTGGTCGAGTTTTGGCGGTGGATCTTCGGAAAAAAGGAGTTGAAAGAATAGGGCTGGGGACAACTAGTCTAACCTCGGATCACTTTTTAAATACTATGGCTGAACTCAAAGTCGCCAGACCGGGTTTAGGGGAAAAGGGGTTGATTGCGGTTAAAGCCAATCTGACTGACCAGGAACAAATTGATGCTGCTCTAGATGTTTTGCCGTTTAATCCTAAACACGTTTTTATGTTGCCTGCTACCGGTATGCAATTTGCCAAAGAGTCTAATAAACATATAACCAAATTACAAAGGATTAAAAATCGTCCACAACTATTTGCTGATCCTGAAGCAGAAAGAAATCAAACATTATTGGAGTTTCATCAAAATTTAGATGTACAGCTCCCTAGGTATCTTCGGGAATCATTACTTATGAATGTAGCTGCCCCAGTTCAAACAGTTGAAGCTTTAATTAGACGTTACCCTGATGGATTTACACTTACATATTTAGATAGTACCTTTGGTGATAAAGGAAGAGGTCCTAGATATTACACTAATGTTTTAACAAAGCATGCTTTCGATATCTGGTTATCACAAAATGGTAGAAGTTATGCCAGAAGAGGTATTGATACTGCCCGAATTATAGCTCCGGCAATTTTAGGAACAGAAATTGGAGATTATCTTACAGAGGAAATAATAGAGGTAGAGGATCCGGAAGTAGCTGCTTTGTTAACTGAGACAGCAGTGGACCCGGAAGATATCTTCATACCTATTTATGAATTTATGTCTATGACTAGAGAAGAAAGGGCAGCAGATGGAGTACCTTATGAAAGATATGTGACTAGATATAACGGAATTTCAAATGATAGACTACTTTTTGTGGGGCGTTCCTTACCTGAGGGGTTGGAGATTGATCCTAATAAATACCAGCTTTAACTATGCCAAGAATAGAATTTTTGCCATTTGATCCAAACGAAGTTCAAAAACCACTAAATTTAACAACGACTTTATTGGATATATATGAAGAACCAGCAGTTTTCGCTCATGAGGCTACTAGAACTGGTTCAATGACTTTTGAAGCCAAATATGTAGTTCAAGAACTTCATTGTAATCCTGCCACTATTCCTCAGCTCCGCGGGGAAATTCAAAGAGTAGGTAATAGAGTAACTAACACTTTTATAATCGATGCAGAAAATCCAGATGGTCAGCCGCCCCATACAATAGGTCATTTGAAAGGAGTTAAGCTTTCCCCAGCCAATTTAGGAGTAGGCGCAATTTACTCAGCAATTGGGTATGATCGTCCATACGATCTAATTGAAACCAATGGAATGATTTGTAAAAGTCCAGGGCAGCCAGAAGAGGAACTTGTTGCAGATGTTACTTTTACTGAAGATCAAGATGGAAGACGGATAGTTGAAAATCCAACTGTCAGAATAAACGGTCGGGAACATATTAATGGTACACATTGGGTATTTGTTCCTTCAAGGTCTTCCGGGGGAATATACTTACCCCAATATAGACAGTTTGAAATTGCACCTCAAATGGCCGGTGCAGGTCTAGAGCTTTTAGTCGGACCGCTACTTGGTAGAGGAAGAGCAGCTATTTACGACGGCACTGGTGCCTTAAAATTTTTTCCTGAACTGTTAGAACCAGGAGAGGAAGTTAGAGGACAAGTAACTTTATATGATTTAAGTAATGCGCCATACGGTGGTTTACTGGGTCAATTTGATATTAAGTTGTTTAAAGAAGAAATGGAAATCGCCGAATTAATAGATGTAGCTTTAGGTTTTTATCCAGAACCGAGAATAATGGAATTTATTAGAACCGCTTTAGGAGGAGCATCTTGACAGAATAAGCCATTCTGTTAAAATCTTTTAAATATATGGCAATTATAGAAAGAGAAAGCGAAAGACTGGCAGTAGTTGGTATGGGAGCTCTTTGTCCGATTGGCAATGATGTTCCAACAGCATGGAGGCGATTGCTTAATGGAGAGCATGGGATTAGGATCTCAGAATTTCCTGAATATCCTCATTCAAGTGTTAAAGTTGCTGGTGTAGTAGAAAATTTTGAAGAACAAGATAGAGAAAAAATATTTATTGAAGGAAATATTATTGATCCCTCAGATTTTGAATTTTATGATATTTCGACCTTTGGAGGCTTAGAAGTGGCTCGACAGGCATATGCTCCATATACAGTTTTTGTGGAAGAAAACGGTCGATTGGTTCCAAGATTGAATCCTAAGATTTTTCACCCGGAAAGAGTAGGGTTAGTAGTGGCTATAGAAGGTGGTGGGACTGTAAGGAGTGCTATTAATACTCATGAAAGAATTATGAAAAAAAATGCAAAAGGTGAGCAGCTAGGATTGAAGGCGGAAGATGAAGATATTATTAGGGGGTTAGTAGATACTATTCTAGGAGCCGAACGTCGTACTTTTGGATTAAATGGAGAAGCTTTATTAGTAGGAGATGCTTGTGCATCAGGAATCGAGGCTACAATAGTGGCTAGAAGAATGTTATTAGATTCAGAAGACGAATTGGATGCTGTATTGGTAATTGGAACAGAATGGTCTAATCATTATGTACCAAGGTCACAGTTTGAGAGAATTACAGCTTTATCTTCAATATCAGACCCCAACAGAACTCCCAGACCTTTTGATAAAGGAGCTGATGGATTTGTAATAGGAGATATGTCCGCTGCTATCTTTATGACTAAAGCAGATTTTGCTTTAAGGAATCAACTTGAAGTACTAGCCTGGCATTTAGGTGCCGGAGCGTATGAGGAAGCATATTCAATGACAAGTCCTCTGCCTAATGGAGAAGGGACCTATAATGCCTATCAAAGATTACTGGACAAAAGAGTCGGAGGAGTAAGAATTAGAGATATGAGAAAAAAATCTCCATTTTATATTGAGGCTCATGGAACAGGTACGGGAGGAGATGGGGTTGAGGCCATAGGGATAAGAAGAACAACAGATGAGCTTGATGGGGAATTTGCAGGATTTTCTTCAACAAAAGGTGCTACTGGTCACGGAACTAGTGCAGCTGCTGTATTGGAAGGTGTATTTTGTGTTCAAGCTTTAAGAGAAGGGGTCATGCCCCCAAATATTAAGTGTAATGATCCAATCGATGAGGTAAATGGTATGCCTTTAATTAGAGAAGCTACTCCAGCTGATATTGAATTCGTAGACAATCTATCCAATGGGTGTGGTGGTCATCAACGCGCAGAATCTTATCAAAGTGTTAGAAGTACCAGATAGTTTGGTTTATGTTTTTATGGCGAATATAAATAGAGAGTCTTTTTCAGGATCTTTGGTTGATGTATTAGATGGTGCCGCTCAAAGGGGAGAAGGTGCTATTAAGCAGTGGTCTTCAAGACCTGGCAGGAGAAGTAATTGGTTCTATCCGGATTTAAGTCAAGCAAGTCAAAGATTAGCTTCACTTCTTACAGAACGAGATATTCAACCTAATGATAGGGTAATTCTGTGGGGATCAAATTCTCCACAATGGGTTATTTCATATTTTGGAACTTTAAGGACTGGCGCCATTGTTGTTCCTTTTGATGAAAAGAGAGAAGTTAGCTTCTTAAGTCGAGTTATTGAAGCCACACAGCCACGTTTTATAATTGCCGGTGAGACCCAAAGAAGTCAATTGCCTTCTCCCAATAGTATTCCAGTTATTAACATGGAGCAGGTTGGTTACATCGCTGAGATTGATAGTTGTCAATTTGATGTAGGTTTGACCAGGGCTGATTTAGCAGAAATAGTATTTACTTCGGGAACCTCTGGTAATCCCAAAGGGGTTGAACTAACTCACGGGAATATTTTATCCAACGTAGAGGGATTAAAAAGCGCTGTCAAGATTGATTCGCACTATAAAATGTTGTCAGTATTGCCAATTAGCCATATGTTTGAGACAACCGTTGGTTTACTGACCCCAATTGCTTCTGGATCGACTATTGTTTATACGGAAACAATTCAGGAGCTGGCATCTGCCATGCGTGAAGAACAGATAACGCATATGGTTGTTGTACCACACATATTAAGTCTATTCAAAAGAAGAATGGAGGAACGAGTGGCGCAACAGGGTAAGAAAAAAATATTCAATAGCATGACTAAAATTAGCCCACATTTGCCTTATGTAGTCCGTCAAATACTATTTCATTCGGTACACGAACAAATGGGTGGACGTTTTGAATTTTTCATTAGTGGGGGAGCCCGTTTAGACTCAAAGGTAGCAGATTTTTGGGAAAATATAGGGATTAAAGTTTTACAGGGATATGGGTTAACTGAAACCTCACCCATTATAACCTGTGATAATTTATCGATGAATGATCATCGCTATGTTGGACTTCCATTGCTAGGAGTGAGGATTAAAATCGCACCAGATGATGAGATTTTAGTCAGTGGTCCTAATATTATGAGAGGCTATTGGAATAATCCCGCTGCAACTAGTGAGGTTTTGGAAGACGGTTGGTTTCATACCCGAGATTTAGGGGCTTTAGAGGAGGGGAAGTTAAAGCTAATGGGACGCAAAGGGAATATGATTGTTTTATCTAATGGATTGAATGTCTACCCGGAAGATTTAGAGGAAGTTTTAGTGCAACAAGGAGTACGCGAAGCAGTAGTTTTTCTTCAACAAAGAGTAGCAAAGGGGGTACAACATGAAGATCTCCATGCAATTTTACTTTTGGATGATCCTAATATGGACCCTCAATATTTAGTAAAAGCTGCTAACCGGATACTTGCTTCACATCTTAGAATTAATAGCTGGACCATTTGGGATGGAGAAGATTTTCCGAGGACACATACCCAAAAGGCAAAAAGGGATGAAATTATAGAGTGCATACTTAATAAAAAGGGA
>Ga0155900_138_pt2 | contig 12633 bp, 17 predicted proteins | sample RifCSPlowO2_01_FD_107554 | JGI IMG/M metagenome (GOLD analysis project Ga0155900, IMG submission 107554) | Candidatus Daviesbacteria bacterium RIFCSPLOWO2_01_FULL_37_10
GGGAATAAAAGTTTTGCTTAGATAACTCCTTTACCCCGATTCAATCGGGGTTGAATAAATTAACTTAATCTCTTAAAATATTTACGCGGACGGTTAGCTCAGCTGGTAGAGCGTCTCATTGACGTTGAGAAGGTCAGAGGTCCGAATCCTCTACCGTCCACTGAAAAGGGTTTCAAAAAATCTGCCGAAGATACCAACTTTAGACAGATGAAAATTAAACTAACAAAACACCAATGGGAAAGGTCTTCAGAAATTACATCCAACTTGGGAACCGTCGCAATAGTTGCCTTTGTTATTCCTTATTTTTCTAGTGAAGTTGATCAAATCAAAGCAATATCAGGGCTGGTAATGGCATTCGGTTTATGGTATATTGGTATTATACTTGCAAGGAAATATTAAAAATGATTGTAATAGATAATTTAATGGCTTTTTATATTATATTAGCGATAGTATTTTTAGGCTTTACACTCCTAACCATTTTTGGAACAACAGAAGATAGAAAAGCCACCTACAGAAGAAAAAGATAAATATCCATGCTAAAATATCTTCATAATGGATAAAAAACCCTTAAAAGATCACAGAGAAATAAGCAAGCTTGATTCTCGAGGTCTAAGAGACCATCGAGAAATAGGACAAGAACTTGAGCTTTTTTTCACCAACGAAATAGCTCCTGGTGCTCCATTTTGGTTACCAAAGGGGATGGTAATTTTTAAGGAGCTCGAAAAATATATTCGAGAACTTACACAAAACGCTGGTTATCTAGAAACATCCACTCCAATTATGGTGAAAAGTCAACTATTTAGAGACTCTGGTCATTGGGAAAAATTTGGAGAACATAACATGTATAACCTTGAGATTTTGGATGAACCAGAAGGAATGGGATTATCTAAAAATATGGCACTCATGTATACACTAAAACCTATGAACTGTCCAGAGTCAACTATTCTTTATAGATTTAGACCAAGATCTTATCGAGAATTACCGCTAAGATTATCTGAAATAGGCAGACTTCACAGGAGAGAAAAATCCGGAGAAGTGAATGGGTTGCTTAGAGTCCGTCAGCTTACCATGGATGATGCACATATTTATGCTACTGAAGACCAGATATTTGATGAAGTTTCCAGTATTTTAGATATGATGATCGAATTTTATAAAAGCTTTGGATTTGAATATGACTTTAGACTTGCTACCAGACCAGAAATGAGGGCTGGTTCAGACAAGAATTGGGATAGGGCTGAGAAAGAATTAAAAGAAGCCTTAGAAAAAAAAGGTATAAAATCTGGAGATAAGTTAGGCGATGGAGCTTTTTACGGACCGAAAATTGATGTTCATATTAAAGATTCCCAAGGACGCGAGTGGCAACTAGCTACAGTTCAGCTAGATTTCCATCAACCGGAAGCTTTTAAGCTGGAATACATTGATGAAACAGGAAGTAAGAAACGACCAGTAATGATTCACCGTGCCATTTTTGGTTCATTTGAAAGATTTATTGCTATCTTAACAGAACATTTTCAGGGGGCTTTTCCAACTTGGCTTTCTCCAGTACAGGTTGTTATTATCCCTATTTCTGAAAAAAATAATGAATATGCAAAAAAAGTTGCTGATACTCTAATACACGAGAGTATTAGAGTAGAAGTTGATGGCAGAGGTGAAACTATGCAGTCTAAAATCCGGGACGCAAACTTACAAAAAGTTCCTTACATGTTAATTGTTGGAGGGAGGGAAGAAGAAGCACAAAAAGTATCTATAAGAAAAAGGGGTGGGGAAGATTTAGGCCAGATGACATTGGAAGATTTTTCAGGTACAATAGAAAAGGATATTGAATCTAAAACATGAATATGTTAAAATTTCATGTCCTTAAAAAGGAGAGGAAGAGATAGCTAAATTTTATCGAATCAATCAAAATATCCAAGCTTCAAAGCTTAGAGTTATAGACTCAGAAGGTAACCAGCTTGGGATTTTAACAAAACAGGAAGCCTTAGACAAAGCAAAAGAGGTCGAACTTGATTTGATAGAAGTAGCTACAAATGCAGATCCACCTGTTGCAAGAATTTTGGATTTTCAAAAATTCAGGTATCAGGAAAATAAAAAAGAGCAGGCTGCAAAAAAGGGTTCAGACGCAGGAGAGTTAAAAGAACTTTGGCTCTCACCCAGAATAGCTGAACATGATTTGCAGGTAAGACTAAAAAGGGCTGATGAATTCTTAAAAGACGGGCATAAGGTTAAGCTTACAGTAAAGTTTAAGGGAAGAGAAATGGCGCACCCTGAAAACGGGCATCAGGTATTACAAAAAGCCATGGGTTATTTCGGGGAAAGGATTTTAGTTGAGCGCGAATCAAAATTTGAAGGCAGAAGGTTATCTATCATTATTGGAAGACAAAAAGGAGGACAACATGAACAAAATGAAAACGAACAAGTCAATACAAAAAAGGATTAAAATTACCTCAACAGGGAAAATTTTAAGACGCCATCAACTTGGTAACGGACACCTTAAAAGAAACAAAAGCAAAAGTGCACTAAATAGAGCAAAGAGGACAAAAGAATTTGCGAAGGGTGAGATAAGAAATATAAGAAGGTCAATAGGTATTTAGATGGGGAAACAAACGCAAAATTTTAGACAAAGCAATAAATCAAGATCTGGCAGTCAGGGAGCCAGTAATTTTGGTCAACAAAATAGGGGAACCTGGCACATGAAATTAGTTAATTATTTTAAAATGAAAGGAAATAAACTGTCATCCTGAATTTGTTTCAGGATCTATACGAATTATTGTATAGATTCCGGATCAAGTCCGGAATGACAAAGTATCTATATGGCAAGAATAAAAAGAGGTGTAACCTCACATAAGAAACACAAAAAAGTATTAGAACTTACAAAGGGATTTAGAGGCGGAAGAAGTAAGAATATAAGAGAGGCTAAGGCTTCTTTGCTTCATGCTGGAGAATATGCTTTTGCAGGCAGGAAACTTCGCAAAAGAGACATGAGGCGACTTTGGATAACTCAACTTTCAGCAGCTGTTGCGGAAGAGGGATTAAATTATTCTACATTTATACACAAACTAAAGGTTAAAAATATTCTACTGGATAGAAAGATTTTATCCGATTTAGCAGTAAATCATCCTGAAGATTTCAAACAAATAGTGATAAAAGTTAAATAATCAAGTATGCTTGAACTTGAAAAAATACTATTAAGAAGCAAGGAGGCTCCTTCTGATATTAGCGAGGCTTCGAAACTCATATCTACTACCCTAAGAGAAAATTCGCAAAACATCCGTACTCTACATGCTTATCATCAATTTCAGGAAATGGGCGTACACGATTCGGAAATAGTGGATAGTGCCCGGGAGGTACCGGAGTTGTCCAAGAATCAACTTTCATCACGCTGGTCTTCACTCTGTACGGCTAACGTAGCAGACTGGTTAAATCACCGCCCTGAAATGATTATTGATTGGTATCATTCCAGGCTAAATATGGATCGATATCAAAACCCGATGCACATACGTGCGTTTACTTTTTTAGTAAATCATCCAAAGGCGCTTTTTATTGTCCTATTGTTAGATCCTACTATATCTTCAGCGGCGTTTGATAATCTAAGTAAAGAAACTAAACAAGAGTTTATGAAAGATTTTGTGGCTAATTTCGGAAGCCCTAGATTAACACCTGAAAAAAGTATAGTAGATAAAGTTTACTCTGTTGCTGTCCAAGATGTACTTAGAGGAAACTACGAAATCGACACAATTGTCCAAGCCGAACCTGTTTTTCCTCCTGACTGGTACAGCCTCCTTTACTTAACTAATAGAGATTTCCGTTCACCCCATTCGAGCCTTGCCAAAATTTCACAATACGGATTCTAAAGGTTTGTGGTATTATATGTAGGTGAGCTCTCAAGAGTTTTTGTATTATTCACTTGCCATTGGATTTATTGTTTTAGTGGGGTTTATTTCTTTTGCCATGTTTCACCTCGCAGAATCTTTAAAATCTCTTAAGGTTTTACTTGAAAATATTGACGATACTACAAAAGATTTTAACCTTATTAAGAATAAAATAAAACTTGGTGCGTTAACTGCAATAGGAGCAGCACTGGCTGCGTTTTTGAAAAAAAGGAGGTGAAATATATGAGTGATAATAAAAGTAATGTTGGAACTTCTGCAGCAGCAGGACTCATTGGAGCTGTAATTGGAGCGGCAGCAGGAGCCGCAGCAATAGCTTTAGCAGATAACAAAAGCCGCAGAAAAGTTAAAAAGGCTGCAGAAAGACTGCAAAAAGAAGCAAAAAAACAAATAGAAGAATTAAGAGGCAGGGCTGAAAAATTCTTAAAAGAGGCAGAAGAGGAAGTTGAAAAGGAAGAAGTAAAAGTAAAAAAAAGACTTCCAAAACCAGCAGAATCATAAACTCTAAAATCCCTAACAGTTTTACAACATAGCCTAAGAGATAATTCTGTGCTAGAATTCTAGCTAGTGGAAGAAAAAATAAAAAACATTTCAGAGGAATACTCAAATAAAATAAAACAAGCTAAATCTTTAAAAGAGCTGGATGAGAGTTTTTTGGCTCTTTTTGGAAAAAAAGGGGAGATTACTTTGCTTCCAAAAGAATTTTCTAAATTATCAAAGGTGGAACTCCAAAGAGTCGGACCCTTGTTTAACCAAATAAAGGCTGAACTTGAAAAAGAAATAGGAGATAGGAGATATGAAATACACGAGGAGAGTTATAAGAACCTCGTAAACGAGAACATTGATTTGACCAGCGTCAAATTAAAAACCCGCGAAGGTCATTTGCATCCTTTAACTATCTTTGAAAAAAAGATTGCGGATTTATTTGGTAAGTTAGGTTTTCAACAATATGATGGACCGGAAATTGAAACTGACTTAAATAATTTCGAACTGCTTAATATTCCCCCTGATCATCCCTCCCGCGATATGTGGGATACATTATACATAAGGAACAAGGAGCCCGCTTCGCCAGCGAAGCGAGGCGAGCAAGGAACAAGGAACAAGTTATTATTAAGAACTCATGCAACAGCGTCTCAGCCCAGAATTTTAAAGGAGTGTAAGCCTCCAATAAGAATGATGGTAATTGGGAGATGTTTCCGTTATGAAAATTTGGATCCGAGGCACGAACATACTTTTGATCAGTTTGACTTAATTTATGTAGATAGGGGTTTAAACATGGCAAACCTGCAATTCTTATCCGAATACTTTCTAAAAGCTATGCTTGGAGAAGATATAAAGGTTAGGCTTTCTCCTGGTTATTATCCTTTCACTGAACCATCTGCCCATATTTTTGGAACGTGTGTTTTTTGTAAAGGTTCCGGATGCAAGATTTGCGGGGAAACAGGAGAGCTTGAACTAGCCGGAGCCGGAATGATACACCCAAAAGTGTTAAAAAATTGTGGCATTGATCCAGAAGTTTATTCAGGGATAGCTTGGGGAGTAGGACCAGGAAGAATGGCCATGCTTAAATATGGGATAAATGACTTAAGGCTATTTAATAGCGGAGATCTAAAGTTTTTACAAGGTTTAAAAAATGAAAGTAAGTAAGAGTTGGCTAAAAGAATTAGTTGATAAAGTTTCTATAAAAGAAGTAGAAAGACTTTTGCCTCTTCGTACAATTGGAACGAAAGAAATTACTGAAGATTTTATAGAGCTGGACATGAAAGGCTATAACAGAGCTGATCTCCTTTCTATGAGAGGTATTGCAAAGGAAGTTGCAGCTATAACTGGCTCCGACCTCGTAGGTCGGGAGCCTCTGACCTACGAGGTCTACTCGAATAAAATTCCAACTACTCCGGTTAAAGTTGAGGATGAAAAGCTTTGTCCGGTTTATTGTATTGCCAAAATCGAAGGTTTGAAATCCGGTCCATCAAAAAGTGAGTGGATTAAAAAGTTAAATGACTCCGGAATGCGAACTGTAAATAATATAGCAGATATTACAAATCTAATTATGTTGGAATTTGGTCAACCAATGCATTCGTTTGACGCAGAAAAGATAACTGATGAAACTTTGGTAGTAAGATTAGCCTCGCAAGGTGAGACCTTGCAAACCTTAGATGGAAAAAATAGAAAACTTGATGAATCTGATTTATTAATTGCAGATTCAGAAAAGCCTTTGGGTATTGCAGGAGTTATGGGTGGAAAAGAATCTGAAACGTCTGATACAACAACCATTATTTTTTTAGAAGCTGCTATTTTTGATCCTAAAAGCATAAGAAAATCAGTTCAAAGGCATAGTTTACCATCTGAAGCCAGCAAGAGATTTCAACACGGTCTAACCAAAACCAATTTGCTAAAGGCACTTTCAGCTGCTATAAAAATGTATGAAGAGTTGGGCGGAAAATTAACTGCAATAACTCTAACCGGGGATTTAGAGGATAAGATTAAAAAAATCACTCTTACTCAAGAAAAAGTTAACGAGCTTATTGGTATAGATATTTCACCAAAGGTGATCGAAGACTCTTTAAAAAGCTTGGGATTCATTTTAGTCTCGAAAGGAGACTCCTTGGGTGCGTGGGAGGTATCAGTCCCATATTGGAGGCTGGATATTGATATCGAAGAAGATTTAATAGAAGAGGTAGCAAGGATGTTTGGTTACGAGAAAATTCCAGCTAAAGAACTCAAGGGGGAAATTCCACAGAAGATAGACCAAAGTCTTTTTGAATTTATTTATAAACTTAAGTCCGCTTTAGCTGAGGCTGGTTTAACAGAAGTTCAAACCTATTCATTTAGTTCTACAAAAGTTTTAGATGCCTTAGGATTTGATGAATCCAACAAGGATGCCATAGTAAAAATTGCAAATCCAATTTCTTCCGAGACCGAGTACTTAAGAGAATTTATCTGGCCAAATTTAGTAGAAGTTATTGAAAAAAATATGAAACAAGATTTTACAGATATCGCTATATTTGAAATAGGAAAAGTCTATTTGTCGCAAAAAAAAGGTTCACCAAAAGAAAGTTACAGGCTGGCAATGGCGCTTATGAATGGTACTGATAATCCAATAGAAGAATTAATACATATTGTTAAAAATACTTTATCTGTCATTCCGAACGTCAGTGAGGAATCTCTAGATTCAAATCATGAGATTTCTCGTTCTACTCGAAATGACAAGAATGATGGGTTGCCCATTGAAAAAGGGGAGTTGATGAAAGAACTTGAAACACTTTTTCATCCAAAAAGATATGCAAATATAAAAACCGGAGATAAAATCATTGGCGGAGTCGCCGAAGTACACCCCAGGTTTTTAAATAACTTTGGAATTGAAAAAAGAGTAGCAATTTTGGAAATTAGCCTTGATAGTTTAATCTAACTCAAGAACAGATAATTTTAAATTCTCGCCTTTGTAATCAAAACGGAATATAATATTTTTATCTTTAGTGTTAGTTATATATAAATTTTGCATAGCGTTTGCATTTTTGTTTCCAGGCATATTGAAAATAGATACCCCGTATTCTTTTTCTATTTGAGGAACTGCGGCAAAATCATGCCTTACAGGTGAATAAGAATCAAGCCCTGCATCTTTTGCTCCTTTGTGCATTAAAGAAGCAAGATGACAAACTCCGTCTCCGTAAAGTAATCCGCTAAACTTAAATCCTTCTGCAGCATTAAAATGAGCGTTTGAGGTTCTAATAAGCCTTACTTCATACTTTGGCAAAACATCTTCGTGATACGCAAATGTCTCTCCGGGTTTAAGTTTAAATGCAAAAACAGAAGGTTTTCGAATTTCATCCCAGTTTATATCGGCTTTACTTTTAACTCGTCCATCCAAGTATGCAAGGTTCAGTAAAATGTTGTCTTTAAATACCTCATTCACATTTTTTACAGCATGCCTTTGGTTAAGAGATATTTCATTTTGGGATAAAACATGCTCTTTTTGAATAGGCATCAGAAGCTGAACCACAAGTACTGAACCTGCAATAATATTTTGTGCTATAAGTAAATTCATAATAAAAAATACAGGCTATATAATTTAACCTGTAATCTATCTATTATAGCACACTATAAGATATATATCAACTATCTGAAACCTCGAGGTTTTTTGTTGGGAGCTTCTAAATCAAATAAATCCCTGATGCAAACTACGGGTGCTGTTAAAAGCTCCTGAGTTTGATCTCTAAGCGTAGAAAGTTTATTTCTTATCTCCTTACTTGCATTTTCTCTTCTTTCAGGATAGAAATAGGCCGCTCTTCTTATTTCAAATATTTCTTTTAAAAGTTCTTGATATGGTTTATATTTTTCCGGATATTCTGGTACATAATTGGCCAAAAGAGGTTGAAGCTCATTCCATGCGGTATCAGGATGAAGTTTAGCATTCCTTACTTTATCAGCAACATTCCTAAAATTATTGCCTTCTGGATTATAAATTCTTTCTACAGGGTTTTCTGTCATAACCATATAGGCAGTCTAGCGCAAACTATAACACAATAATGTAATATAGACAACAAGCAGTTATAAGGCCACTGTAACACCAATTGACGAAGAATGAGTTCCCCCGTTATTGTCTTCAAGTGTTACTGTAATTGTATGTGAACCGCTGTCTCCGGAAGGAAATTCAACATGCAAAGCAAATGGTTCTGTGCTTTGAGTTTTCTTATCAGCCCCATCTATACTCCATTTAACTTCTTTTACTCCTGCCGGAGAGTTAACTGAAGCTAAAACATCAAAAACTCTTGGTACATTTGCCCCATTTGCAACATTCACAATTTGTATAACTCCACCCGATCCGGCAGTAAACCCGGGAATATCAGAACAGCCTCTTGTAGCTCCAACAATCCTTGCATCAGGTGAAGTCAAAACCCACTCGTCAATTCCTTTTTGCCATTTATCCGCACCAGTCGGATCATTTTCCTGCAAAACTACGACATCCTTTTCTTCTGAATCCTCGCCGTCATTTGCTAACCTGTGCGGATTTTGCCTGCAGACTTTCCCTCTTTGATAAGCTGAAGATTCACCTTTGGGTTCAGTTCCGGAAATAAAATATTCCTTCCTTGTTGGGGAACCGGGATGCGGATTTCCACTCATTAATCCGTCAACCTCTAGCTGACTAACATTTCCAGGTTTTTCAAATGGTTCGTTTGGAAAATCTTTTAACGCAAGGCTCATTATTTTATTCCAAATTGGAGATGCGCCTGTGACACCTGATGCAATTTTCGGATCAAGCGGAGTATTATCATTATTACCAACCCAAACTCCAACAACTCTGGATGGGGTATATCCGATTGTCCAGTTATCTCTTTTTTCATCAGTAGTTCCTGTTTTTACGGCAACAGTTTTCCCTGAAATATTAAGCACTGAATTTGACCCAAATGCAGCAGTTCTTGCGCCATTATCCGCCAAAATATCGGAAATTATAAACGCAATGCCTTCATCCAGAACTTTTCTGCCTTCAGACCCTTTACCAGCACCAGCTGGTAAGCTCTGCTTATTCTCAAATAAAGTCTTCCCCTTGTTATCCGTAACTTTAATAATGGATATTGGATCAAGCTGCTTGCCTTTGTCTGCAAAAACCCCAAATGCAGATGTTAAATCCAAAAGCCTAACCTCTCTTCCTCCAAGAGTAAGTGATAGTCCCACTGAATTTACATTTTCATCTGTTGGCTCCCAGGTTGATACACCCATTCTGTACCCTAAATCCATAACATCCTTTACACCAACCAAAGCCAGCATTTTTACTGCAGGAATATTATACGAATTACCAAGGGCATAGCGCACCTGGGTTGGTCCGTGAAACCTTCCGTCATAGTTTACAGGAATATATGAAGGCATATCCCCTCCGGGAAATTCAGTTTTTACATCCGCAATTGTATAGTTTGCACTGTATCCTTCCTCTAAACCTTTTGCATAGTTTATTGGCTTTGTAGCGCTCCCTGGCTGCCTTGCCCTGATTGCAACATTAACATTCGGTTCAAATACGCAAGCTTCTCCTTCCTTACATCCCGCAGGTTCTGACTCCCCAAAATAATCTTTGCTTCCAACCATAGATAAAATTTCTCCGGTTTTCGGGTCTAAGACTATAGCAGCCCCATTTCCAACTTTGGAGCTGGCAATCTTTGTTACCTCATCTTTTACAATTTTTTCGGTTTTCTCCTGAAGTTTATAATCAAGGGTTGTTGTAACACGAAGTCCACCTTGTTCTACAAGTTTATCCCCAAATTGTTCAATAAGCTTTTCTTTAACATAAAGTACAAAATGCGGAGCCTTAAAACCCACCTGATTTTGAGCAGTCCTGTAGGTTAGCTCGTCTTTTTCAGCACTGCTGGATTGATCCTCTGTTATATATTTATCTTCAACCATACGCCTCAAAACTGCTTTTTGCCTTTCTTTTGCAAGTTCAGGACGCGTACCGTACGGTGAATAAACTGAGGGTCTTTGCGGGAGTCCTGCTAAAAGCGCAGCTTCTGCCAAAGTTAGCTCACCTGTATGTTTACCAAAATAAAGATTCGATGCAGCTTCAATACCATAAGCTGTACCGCCGTAAGGTATTTCGTTAAGGTACATCTCAAGAATTTCATCTTTTGAATAGTTTCTTTCTACCTGAATGGCTAAAATAAATTCTTTAATTTTTCTGGGGAGAGTTCGTTCTCCTGAAAGAAGTGCATTTTTAACAAGCTGCTGTGTTAGAGTCGAACCTCCTTGAATCTGACGGTGAACAATAAGTTCATAAACAGACCTTGCAATTCCTGCAACAGAAAATCCGCCGTGTTCATAAAAATCTTTGTCTTCAATTGCAATTGTTGCCTTCTTAACATGTTCCGGAATTGTATTTAATTTTATTGGAGTCCTGTTTTGACCTGAGTAAATATCATATAAAAGCTCACCCTCCCGATCATAAATTTTTGTGGCTTGGGCAACTTCGCGGTTTGTTAAATCGTCAGGGGAGGGAATTTGAGTTGCAAAAAAAATAACTGCGGCAAAGGTAAAGAGTATCCCTCCAATAACAAAAAGGAGCATGCTGTCTGAAAGGCGGGATAAAAGTTTAAATTTCCAAATTCCTTTTGACTCTCTTCTTGCCCTCCAGGATCCAAATGCAGCCATATAAAGAAATTATAACAGAAATTCGAGCTTTAAATAGAAACTTGACTAAAAAGTTAAATCATTTAAAATAAACCCATGTCAGAGACTCCCGAAATATCACCTCATATTTTATCTGCTGAATATTGGGATGGGCATACATTTAATGCTCATTGCGATATGGAACATCAACCGCAAAGGTCTAGAGAAATTCCTAGTACAAACTTTTTAATTGAAGGGAGTTTAGATAAATTTGCCAAAAGAACATTGCTTAATTACATCCGTTTAGCAGAGAAGCCACATATCATCAAAAGGTTTGAACCCGGGAGTATATTTGACGGTCATAATTTCCCTCCAGGAACAATAGTTAAATTTCACTTTGAACATTTGTATGACCCAAAAAACACAACTTATTTTTCGTCCCTTAAATATGGAGTGCTTGTCGGTTGCGAGGAATGGCCTCCGCAAACAAGAGCTTTGCTCGACTTTCCGGAAATTTATGCAGAACCAGGCGGAATCTATTGGACAACATATCTGAAAAATTGCATAATTGATGTTGGAATTGTTATGCATTCTTTAAATGAACCATACGAAAGTAGTGAATCACTAACAAGAATTAACTGGGTACAAGTTTTACAGTATGGTCAGGGAATGCCTGTAAAAGCAAACTTTAAATCTATTGTTAAAAACTTTCTCCCTGCATTTAATAGATAATTTGGAATCAAACCTCAAATTAGGTATAATTAACATTATCCGGAGGTGGCAGAGTAGTCAATTGCACCAGACTGTAAATCTGGCGGGTTTTCCCTTCGGAGGTGCGAATCCTCCCCTCCGGACTTGACGAATTTGGGTTATCCCGGCAGTAAAAGGTCGTGGATTACAACTATAACCGCTAATTCCTCACGTTGAAATTTACCTCTAAAATACATATAATCCAATATATGGCAGAAATTGCAATACTGATGAGAGGACTTGAAAGATCAATTTATCCGGGGAATAAACGGGGAAGATCTATCAGTGAACCGGAAAAGTTAAGTGTATATGGTGAAAATGTGTCTACCTGGGGCGAGGGTGTTATAAGAAGCCGGGGACTGGGACTCGATATAGAAAGGCAGTTCGTTTGGGGAGATAACTCCGAAATTCTAAAGTATTATTATTCTATGGTAATAATCGGTAATTATCCAAAAGGCAGACTAAGCTTTCTAGGAATAAGGCGTAATCCAACCCTCACGGAATTTACTGAAGCTGCATCAAAGCTCGAAGGATATAGCCTTTCCGAAACAAGAACGGATTTTGCAAAATTTATAAATAAACAAAACAACTTAAGCGTTCATTTGACACAAAGCGGAAGCAGGATAACTCTCGTAGTAACACAAACAGCACCGGTTTTATCATTAGATGCTGTTGCAGATCAGATTATTCCTTATGCAGCAAGTGTATTCAATAACTTAAGCCCTACATGGAAAGTTAATGAACAAGTAATAAGACAATCAGTTTCTATTGCAAAGAAGCGGAATCAAATTATTCCAGGAATAGAAAACATAAATTCATAGATACACTATTTCATATTCCAATATCAAAATTTACAATGGCATGATCCCTGGTAATTTTCTTTACATCTGATATAGCGGTCTTA
>Ga0155900_106_pt1 | contig 11253 bp, 8 predicted proteins | sample RifCSPlowO2_01_FD_107554 | JGI IMG/M metagenome (GOLD analysis project Ga0155900, IMG submission 107554) | Candidatus Daviesbacteria bacterium RIFCSPLOWO2_01_FULL_37_10
CTCCACCAAAAGTAATTGTTTTTCCTGTTAAATTAAAAGTCCCGTTTTGAGTAAAATCTCCTTCGATGAATATTTCTGTGCCTGCAAAGGTAATAGTCCCGCTGGCATTATTAATAAGATCACCGGTGGTAGCATCACCAACACCCGTGTTGATTATTTCAAAAATAGTTCCAGTATGATTAATAGTGCCACTATTTATCAAACTACCTGCTGTTTGGATCTTCTCAACAGTTGCGATACATCCTTCTGATACTGTGGTAGTAGCATTTGTTCCCTTCATGATAATAACTGAACCTCCCAAATTCCCATTACAGACTATATCTGATCCGTCAAAGAAATCTACCCCATCAAAGGTAATAGTTTTTCCGGTTAGGTCAAAAGTCCCTGCTTGAGTAAAATCTCCTTCAAGGAAAATTTCTGTGCCTGCAAAGATAATAGTAGCACCGGCATTATTGTAAAAGCCTCCTCCATCTTTGGCAAATGCAGAAGCAACATCATTTAAATCAAAGACAGTTCCAGTATGAGTAATAGTTCCGTTGTTGGTAACATTACCGTTAGACTGGATAATGGTAACTGTAATTGAACAGCCACTAGACAAGGTAAAATCAGCATTCTGACCACTTTTATCTATGAATACTATTCCAGGCAAAGTCCCACTGCAAGTAAGTATTGAATTATCAACAAAGTCAAGACCATTAAAGGTGACAGTTTTACCATCTCCATTATATGTCCCTCCTGAAATAGTAAAATCTGCTTCAAAAGAGAAAGTTCCTAAAGGCGGGGTAAAGGTTCCACCTGTTAAAGTAAAAGCGCTACCAGTTGTTGTAGTATTTCTAACAACGCTAAAGTTACCATCCCCACCCACAAATGTTCCTGCTGCTTGCGTATAACCCCAAAATCCAAAGCTTATATTAACTCCCTTTGCCTGAGTAATTGTTCCTGTGTAACCTGCTTTAATATCTATTCCCCCCACAGATATTGAGGTATCAATTGTTACATTTTTAGAAGAGGTTCCATCAAATATTGCAGTGTCTCCACCACCAGGTAGAGTATTTGTTGACCAGTTAGCAGCCTCGGACCAATTATTAGTTGCTCCTCCACCATCCCAGGTAAGATTGGCAGCATATGTTAACGGTTTCGGGAAAAGAAGGCTTAAGATTCTATCTTGGAAGAAAATAGTAACACTAAAAAGCATAAACAAAATTAGAGCTGAGGAAGCAGTCAAGATAAGTAATCTATTTTTTAAATACTGCATTTTTTCTAAATTCTGTATTTTTCGGACAGGATTCATGGTTATCTTAATATATAAACTGCTAAAACCTGATTAGTTAGCTTATCGGTGATAATAAGAACTTCTTGGTTTGGTTGTAACTGTTGTGCAGAGGATGTAGCGGTAACAGCGTCCCCACCTTCAAGTGTGCCTGAGAGTAGTCTTTGGAAATCATTTGTGGTAGATATGGAGAAATTAGCACTCCCTGTTGCAGTATTAATCAAAAGACCAGATCCGGAAATCCCAGTTATTATTCCTCTGGTGAGGCGAATTTTTACTTCTGCGGGGGTTGAGATATCAGCTTCAGCCCGGGACTCTGGTTTAGGGAAAAGCGTTGAAAATAAGGAATCTTTAAATATCCAAGTTGAAGTAATCAGTATAAAAATAACAACCCCTAAAGCTGCCAAAAGCAGGGTAAGCCTATTTTTTTGATTCAGGTCGGTATTCATACATTACGTATACTTTAATTTAACGACATTTATAAGATCTATGTCAAATTGATATTGTTTATTGATATTGTTTAAAATAAAAATTTGTGGCACAATACCATAAGTCACTCCTGCCAAAAGGATTTATCTTGTGCCTGTAAAACTTGTTTTGCGCCTTGTATTGGCGGCAACTTTCGCAGTTGTTGCTATAATATTTTCCGAACTTATTCCTCCGATTGAAGGTGCGAATCCTTTAGTTGCAAGAATTTTTGTTACATTTATAGCTGCAACGCTCGGTTTTATTGTTTTTCCGGATATTGCTACAAATGTAACTAAGTTTACGATTTATCTCTTTAACATCAGTGTAAATAGGCTTAGCTCTGAAATTTTAAACCAGCTTCTGCATTTTCCAAAATACACCCGCAATATATTTGAACCTGCTCCGCAAGTTGGAGGTGTAAGTATACAAAGACCGCTAATACTTGATACATCTGCAATAATTGACGGCAGAATTTTAGATATTGCAAAAACAGGATTTATAAGCGGGCTTATTCTAATACCGAATTTTGTTTTACTGGAACTTCAGCAGGTTTCTGATTCATCTGATAATTTAAAAAGACAAAGGGGAAGGAGAGGGTTTGATATTGTTTCTGAACTTAAAAAAATCCATGGGATAAAAATAGAAATCTGGGAAAAAGATGCAGGCGGTAAAGCTGTTGATGAAAAACTCTTGAAGATAGCTAAATCCCTGCATGGAAAGGTTATTACGACTGATTTTAATTTAAACCGCCTTTCTGAAGCACATGGAGTAAGTGTACTTAATGTAAACGATTTATCCAATGCAATAAAAGCCCAGGCTTTGCCGGGAGAAACTATGGAGATAAAAATTGTGCATGTTGGAAAAGATGCAAAGCAGGGAGTGGGGTATCTGGAAGACGGGACTATGGTAGTAGTTGAAGATGGAGCACATTTTTTGGGTGATACAGTTAAAGTAGAAGTTTCCAGAGTGCTGCAAAGTAGCGCGGGCAGAATAATATTCGGGAAGAAACAATAGTCTTCAGCTTTCAGCTTTCAGTCATCAGACAATACAATTTTATGTCTGATAGCTGAAGATTGATGACTGAGGACTTTTAAAAAGTTATTCACACCCGTATTTTAATTGTTAATATCCAAAAGTATACCGCTTAATTAGATTATCAGAGAAGTCTTTTCTATGTAACATACCACTTTCTGGAAACTACAGGACTAGCCAAAATTCATGTAAATATACCTATGGGATTTTAAATACTTGACAAATAGTTTTACTTCTGGTAAATTGCAAATATTATGTTAACAAATTGGTTGGTTCCTCAGAAGAGAACAAAAAGATTATTGCGTAAGAGAACTGATGTTATAGAGAATCAGGTAAAAGATTTATTACAAAAAACAAATCAGAAGTTAATTTTAATGGTTAGACAGTAGGGGAAAAGAAAAGAGCATTACTACCGCAGACGGACTCGAATAGCAATGCCCTTTATAAGTTTATCAGAAAACAGCCTAATGAGCAGATATAAACTGTTTTCCTAAACTTACAATAAAACAAAAAATAAGGGGTTGTCAATACCCCAGTTTGGGTTCAGATTTTATATTTTGGGTAATATATACCCTCAATCCCGATTGAATCGGGATTAGAATATAGTGATTGTGGGTTGAGAGTGGTAGTTTGGGGATGGAGATTAGTGTAAAAGGATTTGTCTATATTTGTTGTATTCTGGGCTAGGGATTAGTCTAGGGCAGGGACTAGTCCCTAATCTAAAATATAACTAAACAAATCCTAGAAATTTGGCTATGCCAAATTTGAGGGCAGGGACTAGTTCCCAATCTTAGCTATAATTTCTACAAAATCTAGATCCGCCATCGGGCGGATGAGGGCAAGGACTAGTCCCCAATATTGGTCATCAAGTATATATGTTTGAGATAACCTCAGCACATTTAAAAGTTTTTTCAGCAGTGTTTTCTAATTTAGTGGTTGTTTGGCTGGCAACTGCGCTCACTACCTCTGATCAGGAGGTATTGACTCAAAGCATCTTTCTTGCTATAGTTAGTTGGAATGCTGCCTTGAGAGCGGAGAAAAAATTGGAGATAATATGAATGAATTTAATGAGATAGTAACCAGGGGACAGATAGTGAATCTACTTATAATTATTGCTTTTTTTCTGCTTTTATTAGTTAACAAAAATCAGTCGAAAAAACAAAGTAGTAAAAATTAAATCTTCTGCCCCATAAGTTTGGAATAAAAGTTGCCACTTCACCCCGAATAATATTGAGGGGTTGACAAACAAGAGAACTTATAGTATCATACGCAAATATTATGAATCAATTAGAAATTTCAAGTTCTTGTCAAACAAAAGAATTTAATCCTTTAAGAGAACTCTCAGAACTTAAAGCTGCTGTTTCCAGCGCTTCGAAAGAAGATAAAAAACTTTCCTGGTATAGAAATGCAGAAAAAGATCTTAAAGCGCTGGAAAAGGATTTTAAAAAACACCCGGAATGGGTACAGAGTCAAACAATTAATTCATCTGAATTTTATATTATCTCCCAAAGTGCAGAAAGTTTACAGAGTACTCCGGAACAAGATGTGGCTGTTCAGCAACCCGGGAAAATAGGGCAGTGGTATGAAGAAGGCATGAGTGTAGCTGAAATTGATGCACATCTTGATATTTCATTACCATGGCCAGATGCAGAACCATCAAATATTGTAAATTTCCAGGAAGTTGTAGAAAAAAGAGCAAAAAGATCCAGAACTTCTGAGTTTTTAAGAGCAAGAAGTGCAGCTCAAATGAATTTCAGATTGGTTGGAATAATTGGTGGAGTTGCTGCTCTTAGTGCGCTTGGTTATATTGGATATCTAGGTTATAACTTTTTCAGAGGATCGCAAGAAACTTCTCCAACTCCGGTTACAGCTCCAGCTAATCCAAGGCAAGAATCAGGTAATGAATATATAACAATCCAATTTAATGATCCGGATATGAATTTTGCAGAGACTTTGAGGGCACAAAATCTTCCATCTTATGATGGGAATATTGCTTCATTAACAGGACAAATTGAAGCAAGTTACGCTGATGCACATGGTATTTATGATGCTCAAGGAAAAAAAGTAAATGTATTAGATTTAGAAGAGGCAAAAACTTCTGATACTAACTTTAATACAAAAATTCAAAATGGGATAAAGAAAATTCATGAAATTAACCCGCAAGCCCCAACTCACCCGGCAAATGACGATTTACTTATAACAGGAGATATAAATCAAAGACATGGATTTAACTATTTAACAGTAGAACAGTGGAAAGAGTTTTTTAATCAAACAGGGGAATATATTCCTGTACCAGTTCAGGTACCAGAAACAGAATCTGAACCGGAAGCTGAATCAGCTGCGCCTGCACTAGCTGGTCAACAGGAAACTGGAGGTTCAAGAAGGGGAGCTCCGGCAAGACTTCCAGATAGTTTTAGAGCAGGACCTGAATCCTATATATGTAGTGATGGTGTAAGAAGTGTTGCAGATGCTATTGTTAAGGCTCAGGCTAATAAATGTTTGTATGATTCCTTAACTGGTAGGGGAATGATATTACAAGAATTACAGGGACGGAAGGAAGTTTGGCATCTATTTTGGCACAAAATCCTGCCTTAAGAGATAGATTCCCTCTAAACCAGGATATGGAAATGTATGTTAAAAGGGGCAATGAAGTAAAAACCATCAGATTCCAGTTTTCTGACTCTCAAAAAACTGATCTTTTATCAGCAAATAAAGTGGTTAATATAAATGATGGAGTGGTTTGGTTAACAGATGGAAGTTTAGATGCTCTTTTAATGAAGCTTTGTGGTAACTTGGTAATTGGATTTCAGCAACCAAAAGCAGTTCCAACAGAGGCACCAGCAACTCAAACTCCAGCACCTGCTGAACCTGAAGCTCCAGTTCCTGCAACTTTGGTTCCATCTAGAGCAACTGCAACACCAAGATCAACTGAAGTTTCAGCAACTCCAACCATGCGGGTAATTTCACTGCCACCTGAGTTAAGACCTGCAATTCCTCAGCCTGGACAAGGTACAATTTTGAAATACTGTGATAATCCTCAAATTGGACTATTTGGATTACTTGATCCAACAGACCTTCCTTGTGATGCTACATTTAATGTAGAATTTCTTGATCCAACTGGAAACTTTGTAATTCACAGACTTTCTAATCTAAATACAACAAATGGCAGACTTATTGTTACGTCTCCTGAACCAGGAATGCTTTTTAGGGCAACAGAAAGATTAGACCTTCTACCAGCTAACTTACGTTTGATTAAAGATGATGTTATAGGTAGAACTGTATCTGCTGGAGTAAATGTTGATCCAAGAAATCTTGAAGTTGCATGGGCATTGAACGGTCCAGCTATTCAGGAGCAAAGATTTGAGGTTTGTGTTGATATTTTTGGTAGAAGAGAGTTCAGAACTGAAAAGGAACTTAGAGATTTGGCTGCAAGTTTGGGTATAAATCCAGGCTTTAGTATTCCTGATTTACAAAGAGAAATTGCAAATAAAAGATGTGTTATTAGCGTAGCTTCAACATTAATACCAACACCATTCCCAACTTCAACAGGCACACCATTTGTGTTTTTTAATCCTTCTCCAACACCTGAATCACAAAGAACACCAACTCCAACCCCTGATATGACTCCAACTCCTCCAAGAGGAACTGTTCCTCCTCAAACTGCTCTTCCAAGTTCAACAATTGGAATTCCAGGCGCTACAGAAACACCGGTACCAACAGTTTCAAGAATTCCAACTAATACACCTCCTGGAGCACCATCGCCGACCTCAGAAATAGCTCGTACACCAACCCCAACAAACAAGCCAACAATTCAGCCGCAAACTGCTCTTCCAAGTTCAACAATTGGTCAGCCCGGTGCGACAGAAACACCTAGACCTGTTTCAACCAGAATTCCAACATCAACTCCCCCTGGACAAAATTCTCAAGGAAGCGCAAGTGGTAACCCAACACCAAGGCCAACAATAGGGCCAAGCGGAAGATAAACCGGGTATTGACAAATAACCGATAGTATGGTAGTATACACAAATCAATAATATGATAAACATTTTGAGCTTTAAAAATATAACATTAGGAATAACTACTTTATTTACTTTAGGAGCAATCACATTCTCACAAGTTATTTCAGCAAATGCTGCTGCAAGTTTACAAGGCGGAGATTTTTTCCAGGCTTTTAATAATACAGCTCAAGCTGGTACATGGACAGATCCAGTTACAGGACAGTCCGGACAGATTATAGAATTTCGTGTAACTGCAAGAAATTCCGGTGATGAAGTAGCAGAAAATGTACAAGTTTGGGGTAGCATAACAGGTCAGGTTCCTCAGGATCCTGCCAATACTCACGTATTAACGGCAAGAATCTCAAATTCCAATTTTGGAGGAGCGGAATTAACAGATACTGTAACTGTAAACGTTTCTGGAAATCCTGAGGGCATGAGATATGTTAACGGTCATGCAAGATTAAACGGTGTAACAAATTTATTTAATTGTCCGAATACTTGCGATATAGGGGACAGCGTTTTAGGTGGGATTAATGTCGGGAATATTGCTGCAGGTGATTTTGTTGAAGTTACTTATAAAGCTACTTTAACAAACACTCCAGTAGTTACCCCAACGCCTACTCCAACTGTACAAGTAACTCCGACACCAACTCCAACTGTAAGCATTACACCTACCCCAACTCCAACTACTGCAGCTACACCGACCCCAACCCCAACTACTACTCAACAAGGTAACACTAATACAAATACTAACACAAATACTCAAAGTCAGTCTCAAACTAACACTCAGTCTCAAACTGCTACAACCGGTTCAAGTTCTTCTACTTCTTCCAGTTCGTCCAACTCTAATGTAACTGTGAACAATCCAAACCCGCAGGTTGTTACTGTTGTCAAAGAAACACAAGTTGCAGGAGTTTCAACTACAAAAGAACTTCCAAAAACCGGATTACCTCTTTTGGCATGGGCTGCAGCTGCATTTCTACCTGCAGGAGCAAGGCTTAGGAAATTTAATCAGGTTTCAAAAGGCTTGATAAGTGCAAACTATATTTGGGAAGAGAGAGAATTTAAAATTAACTCTTGACAGTTAAATATAAGTATGGTTTACTAATTAAGTAAGCCTCGAAACGGATGAATCCCTAAAATCAGTATTATGTATCATGTATTAAGTATTATGCAAACGCATTGAATCTCTTAATACCTAATACTTAATACTTATTAATACAAAATTAAAATGCCTCGAATAACAAAAACATTTTCCGCCAAAGGCGGACCAAAGGACGAAGATGCGAGTCAAACAGTAGAGAAATCTGCTGAAGATTTAGTGGGGGAATCTCCTCCTACTGTCATTCCGAGCACTTCGACTTCGCTCAGTGTAAACGCTAGCGAGGAATCTCAAGATTCAAAATCAGAATCCAGAGATTTCTCGGCTTCGTCCGCCTCTGGTGTGGCTTCGCCTCGAAATGACAGTTATACACGTAGTGATAATTATATAGATTCCCGCTTTCCTGTCCGTAATGCTTCGCATAGCGATGCAGGCGGGCGCGGGAATGACAGCGGAAGAGATGTCCCTACAGAAAAAGTTTCCGGAGTTTTGGATATTATGCCTGAAGGACATGGATTCCTTCGACCTAAATATATACCTTCTGATAGGGATGTATATATTAGTGCTTCTCAAATAAGAAGATTTTCTCTCCGCCCGGGGGATTTTGTTGAAGGGGCAGCCCGCCCTCCAAAAGAAAATGAGAGGTATTTCGGGCTTCTGCAAGTAGACAAGGTAAATGATAAAGATGCTGAAACATTTGTAGTGGATCCCCGGGATCCAAGTCCGGGACGAACTCGTCAAAAACGAGTTCGATTTGAAGATTTAACTGCTATTTATCCAAATAAGCATTTAAAACTTGAAACCGGAAAAACTCCGCTCAGCCAAAGAGTTATCGATCTTGTTTCCCCGATTGGTTTTGGTCAAAGAGGCCTTATCGTTTCTCCACCAAAAGCCGGCAAAACTACTATCTTAAAAGATATCGCAGCTGGAATTGCCAAAAATCATCCTGATGTAATACTCATGGCAGTTTTGGTGGGGGAACGGCCGGAAGAAGTAACAGATATTTCAAGAAGCATTAAAGGAGATGTTATATCATCAAATTTTGATGAACCTGCAGAAGATCAAACAACTGCTGCAGAAATTGCGCTGGAGAGAGCAAAAAGATTAGTAGAAGAGGGAAAAGATGTTGTAATTTTGCTTGATTCTATTACAAGGCTTGGGCGGGCTTACAACTTATCAGTTCCGCCATCCGGAAGGACTCTTTCCGGCGGATTTGATCCTGTTGCGCTATATCCTCCAAAACACTTCTTCGGGGCTGCCAGAAACTGCGAAGAAGGCGGATCCTTGACCATTATAGGTACAGCTTTGGTTGATACGGGCTCTCGTATGGATGATTTGATTTATGAAGAGTTTAAAGGTACTGGAAACATGGAACTTCATCTGGATAGAAATTTAGCAGAAAGAAGGGTATATCCTGCAATAAATATAGAAGGATCCAGTACAAGGCAGGAACAACTTATGTATGGCGGTATGGATTCTGAAGAATATAAAGCAATTGTTGTAATGAGAAGGATGCTTGGAATACTTGGTGATAACGAAAGAACAGAAATTTTTCTTGAAAGGCTTTCCAAAACAGAATCTAATGCAGACTTTTTGAAGACTCTCAAAGATGTAAAATAATCTCGACTCTTGACAAATATCCCAAACTATTAGTGTAATGTAATTACATGCCCAAATATTTTAAAGATCAAGGTGGGGCACTGCCTATACTTATTCTCCTGGCTGCAGTAGGAATCATTGGATTTTTACTGATCTCCAATACTTTTAATTTCAGAGATAACCTATTCTCACAACTTTTTCCTAAACCCTCATCTTATGCAGCTAAACCCTCTCCTTCATTGGGGATGAATTTAATTTCAGAAACTATACGGGGTTATGCTCCGACTGATTGTTACCATGAGGATTCTGCTCATGACAGAACTTGGGTAGGATCACTAGGCCCTAGTCAATCATTCCAGGTTTCTTTGCCGTTCTGTACTTATGAAGAGTTTGTCACAGGTCCGGGTGGAGCAGGGTTTATGATGCACTCTTTCGGAAAGGGTAGTTTTAATCTGACTGCTACCTCTCCGACCGGAGTTGTTACTAAAGGACATTTTAAGATACCAAAACCCGGACAACAGGATTATCGAGGTTGTTTTGTCCAACCTTATTTTAATGCTGTAACACAAATAGGCACGGGAACGATTGAACCGGGAACTTGGACAGTTACTTTTATAAATACCGGAACCAGAACAGCCAGTAATCTTGAACTGCGAATTTATATAGAACAGGCCGTATCCGGCTGGCAAGAAGCTCATTGTCCACAGGAAGACTGGAATTTTGATTAGATAATACTTCCCAGCTAAATAACTTTGTTGTATGCTAGAGGTATGGTTGCAAGAAAATTCATAGTTATTGGTTCATGGCACACATGTAGCCGGAACCGTTGGAGCTTTGGATAATGACTTTGGAGTAGTCGGTGTGGCACCTGGTGTGAATCTATGGGCAGTCAGGGTATTAGCAGATGATGGTTATGGAGCCGTATCCAATGTGATTTGTGGTGTTGACTTTGTCACAGGAACCAGGACTGATTTAGATTCAACTAATGATATTGCAGTGGCCAATATGAGTCTAGGATGGAAGCAGGTTCCTTGGGAATTTAGTGATGATTGTAATAATACCACTTTAGATCCGATGCATGTTGCTGTCTGTAATTCTGTAGCCAAAGGAATAGTTAACGTCGCAGCAGCAGGTAACCAAGCCCAGGATCTAAGTAGTTACTTAATGGTCCCAGCAGCCTATGATAATGTTATTACAGCTTCAGCTATAGTAGATACTGATGGAAAACCAGGCGGAATAGGTCCTGGTAGCACTTATGGTTCTGATGATGCCTTCGCCAACTTTTCCAATCGGGGTCAAGATGTAGATATGGCTGCTCCAGGAGTAGATATCATGTCTACAATCCCTGGTGGAAATTATGATGGGGTTAGTGGGACCTCCATGGCTTCTCCTCATGTCACCGGTGCAGCAGCGCTGTTTATTGCCAACAATGGAACTCCTCGTAACTCCTGTGAAGTAAATTTGTTAATGAATTTAATTAAAGATCCGGCTAATGGTTATGTTACTCCTCAAAACTCTCCGAATGGTTATAGTATTGCCGGTTCGTTTTCTTATTCTGAACCTCTTCTTTTCTTGCCAAATGGAGGAGTCGTTCCAGCCTATACTCCAATATCCAATTGCACCTCTTCTCCATCTCCAACTCCTACCTCCACTCCAGGATCAAGTTCAGTAGTAATCTCCAATATTAGTACCTCAAATATAACCACTAACTCAGCCACCATTACCTGGACCACTAATACTCCGGCAACCTCAAGAGTAAGTTATGGATTAAAATCTAATAATTT
>Ga0155900_118_pt2 | contig 9538 bp, 9 predicted proteins | sample RifCSPlowO2_01_FD_107554 | JGI IMG/M metagenome (GOLD analysis project Ga0155900, IMG submission 107554) | Candidatus Daviesbacteria bacterium RIFCSPLOWO2_01_FULL_37_10
GCTGTTTGAGTAATAGTTTGAGTAGCTCCACTTCCTCCCATAGTTAAAGTTAAATTAGCCCCACCAAAAGTATCAGTGGTACTCATACTAAAATTGCCCTGGGCAGTCAATGTATATGCTGCACCGGGATTATTAAATACACCATCAGTCCTGGTAAAGTTATTAACTGTGCAGTTGCCCCCTAAATCAAAAGTACCACTGGTACTGGTTTTATTAATAGTTAAATTAAAACCTGAAGATGATCCGCAAGTTAGGGTTGAATCATCAGTATCCCCAGTTCCATCAAATGTGACAGTTATTCCGGTTAAATCAAAGGTTCCGCTCTGAGTAAAATTACCTTCAAGGGTTATATCGGTTCCTGAGTAAGTTATAGTCCCAGTACTGCTAATGACTAGATTTCCAGTACCACAGTCAGGTACACAAGCATCTCCATGATCCATATTAAAGGTACTGCCAGTGTGATTAAGAGTTCCATCAACAGTAATCAGGCCAAAAGTTCCACTGATACTATTCACAGTAATAGTACATCCTGAAGCTAAGGTAAAATCATTTGCACCAGTTTGTGCTAAAGTAACTGTTCCTCCAAGTGAGCCGCTGCAGGTAAGGATTGTATCATCTGATGTTCCACCACCATCAAAGGTAATAGTTTTCCCACTTAAATCCCATGTTCCAGATTGAGTAAGGTTCCCTTCGATGGTAATGTCAGTACCAGAGTAAGTAATTGTAGCTCCGCTGTTGTTGGTTAAGTTCCCTCCGCTAGTTGCATCATCTAAATTAAAAGTTGTACCCGTATGATTAATAGTACCGTTATTGGTTAATGTTCCTATTCTGGTTGAATTAATACTGGTAACTGTGAGCGTACATCCAGAGGAATTGGTAAAATCTCCACCTCCTGTTTTCGCAATCGAAACACTGCCACCCAAAGATCCTGAACAGGTAACAATTGAATCATCACTACCACCATCAAAGGTAATAGTTTTCCCACTTAAATCCCATGTTCCAGATTGAGTAAGATTACCCTCAAGCGTAATGTCGGTACCTGAATACGTTATTGTTGCACCGGTATTATTGGTAACACTACCTTCATTAGTGCTTGCGCCATTTACATCAAAAGTTGATCCTGTGTGATTAATCGTTCCGTTGTTCGTTAAACTTCCCCTGCTAATACTGACTCTTGTAGCAGTAATAGTACAACCAGAAGACAGAGTAACATTTCCTACGAAAGCACCTCCTTTACCATTAATGTCTACGCTTCCACCCAAAGTACCAGTACAGGTAATAATAGTGCTATCACCACTACCAGTTCCATCAATAACTACCGTTGCGCCGGTCATAGTCAGGGTGCCACCTGATGAGGTAAAATCTCTTTCTACAGTCCAAGTACCGGTTGTAGCAGTATGGGTTCCACCTGAGACAGTAAATGAGCCATCATTAATATCAAAAGTTTGGGCATTTCCTGTCCAGATTCCGTCAGCCCGAATAAAAGAAGATGAGCCTACAGTCACTCCGGCATTTACAGTAATAGTACCGGTATATCCTGAGACAATATTTATCCCGGCTACATTTAATGCACTATCTACTGTTGCTCCGTTATCACAATCCGGGTCAAAGGTAGCAATATCAGAGCTGCCTGGAGCAGCTCCGGCATCTCCACTGCCGCAACCTGCCGGATTAGTGGTTTTCCAATTAGAGGCAACAGAGGTATTAGCCGCATCAGCTCCTACCCAATATAAAGTGGCAGCAGAAACAGAGCCGGCTGAAAAAAGGTAAATTCCACTAAAAAACACCAGACAAATAAATGCCTTTAAAAAAATATTCCCTAGAATTGATTGGATAAAATTATTTGGAGACGCACGGGCTCGTTGTAAATTCCCTAATTTTAAATTCATTCCTTGGTGTCCATCCGCGGCATTAAATGTAAACTCTATTCAATTATATGCAAATGAAAATCTGAGTGCAACTGGTTGCGGTGTATCCGTTCAGGATTTAACAAAGAATTGTCATCTCGAGCGTAGCGAGGAATCTCAAGACTTAAATCTTGAGATTCCTCACGGAGTTTACCCCGTACTCTGTTACGGGGTTCGGAATGACAGTGGTGTTGGCAACTCCTGAACCATTACGTTACGGTTGACTGGATAAGCCTTGGGTGTTATGCTATCCCTGTAATGTTCCGACCAGCTGTTCCGGCAATATTGGTTATTATCTTCTTCTTCGTAGCTCTTTTTGCATATGTAGAACTTGCCGGGCCAATCCCATTTTCAATAAATTCTGTTACTACTTCTAAATCTGATACATTTAATGTAACCGGGGAGGGAAAAGTTAGTGTTAGCCCGGATATTGCTGTAGTCAGTGCCGGGATTACAGCTGATGGGGTTACAGTAAAAGCTGCACAGGATCAGATAAACACTGTGATTAAAAAAGTTTCAGATGTAATTAAAAGTTTAGGGGTGGATAGCAAAGATATAAAAACTACAAATTATAGTATTAACCCTAAAATTGATTACCAATCAGGCACTCAGAGAATAACTGGATATACTGCAAATACAACGCTTACTATACAGGTAAAAGATCTGGATAAGATAAATCAGGTTATTGATGTTTCAACTGGTAATGGTGCAAATCAGGTTAATGGCGTACAGTTTGATGTAGAAGACAGAACAAAAGCTGAAAATGAAGCAAGAGAGAAAGCTGTTTCTGATGCAAAGAAAAAAGCAGAGAATGCTGCAAAAGCTGCAGGTTTTAGCCTTGGAAGGTTAATAAATTATCAGGAAAATACGGGAGAGCCGCCGATAATGCTGCAGCGGAGCGGAGCGCTTACAGCTGATGTTGCAGAAACCCAAGTAGAACCCGGTTCCACAGAAATCACAGTTTCAGTTACCCTAAGCTATGAAGTCAGGTGACGCAAAGCGTCATCCTGAACTTGCCTGCACTGAACGTAGTGAATGTGTTTCAGGATCTATTCCATGGTAGTCGTCTTACATAATATCCGCAGTGTTTTTAATGTTGGGTCTATTTTTAGGACTACTGATGGAGCTGGAATAGAAAAAATTTATCTTTGCGGGGTAACTCCAACTCCTTTGGACAAATTTGGTCTGGTAAGATCTGATTTTACAAAGGTTTCTTTGGGAGCAGAAAAATCTGTTGAGTGGGAACAGAAACACTCAACAGTAAAGCTTTTGGATAGATTGAAAAAAGAAGGTTATCTGATTTTGGCTGTGGAACAAGATCCGAAGTCGGTTCCATATTATGAAATAAGATTGCCACGCCCTTCGATTTCTCTCAGGGCTCGCAATGACGGTAGGGAAGCGGATAAAATATGTCTGGTTATGGGGAGTGAGGTAAATGGTTTGCCAAAGTCTATACTGGATAAAGCAGATAAAATTTTGGAGATTCCGATGAAAGGTAAAAAAGAGTCTTTAAATGTTGCTATAGCTTTCGGGATAGTAGCTTATCATCTGATGTATGGATACATAAAAACTAATTAATTTTGACCCCTTGCAAATCTTAATTCTTTATGTTTTAATGCGCGCATGAGTGGAAACGGAGCTGCAAAATCAGATGCCAAAGTCGCTGCAATTGCTGCAGCTATTGCAGGGATTCAAAAACAATACGGAACCGGATCTATAATGCGGCTTGGTGAAAGAGCTGAGAAAATGGCAACAGATGTTATATCAACCGGATCTATTGCCTTGGATTTAGCTCTTGGTGTAGGAGGAGTTCCAAAAGGAAGGATAGTTGAAATCTTCGGTCCGGAAGCTTCCGGTAAAACAACTATTGCTCTTCACGTTATAGCTGAAGCTCAAAAAAAAGGCGGGACTGCAGCATTTATAGATGCAGAACATGCTCTTGATCCGCAAAGAGCAGCTAAAATTGGAGTAAATTTAGATGATCTTTTAATTTCCCAGCCGGATACCGGTGAACAGGGTTTGGAAATTGCAGATTCTTTAATCAGATCCGGTGGAATTGATGTTGTAGTAATAGATTCTGTAGCTGCTCTTACCCCAAGAGCAGAAATCGAAGGAGAAATGGGTGATGCTGTAATGGGAATGCAGGCACGCCTGATGTCTCAAGCTCTTCGAAAACTTACCGGCGCAATATCAAATACCAATACAATTGTAATTTTTACAAACCAGCTTAGGCAAAAAATCGGAGTTATGTTTGGGAATCCTGAAACTACAACCGGAGGTCAGGCTTTAAAGTTCTATGCCACTATAAGACTTGATATTAGAAAAATTGAAAATATTAAATCCGGGGACGAGGTAATTGGATCCCGGCATAGAGTAAAAGTTGTAAAAAATAAAGTTGCTCCCCCATTCCGTATTGCTGAATTTGATATGTACGGCGAAGGGGTTTCGCACGAAGGTGAACTTTTGGATATTGGAATAGAACTCGGGATTCTTACAAAAAGTGGAGCATTCATAAAATGGGATGATAAAATAATCGGTCAAGGTCGTCCTGCAGCAGTTGTTTATCTTAAAGAAAATATAAAAGATGCAGAAAGGTTGGAAAAGGAAATAAGGGATTCCTGGGGGAAACCTAAAGACGGGATGGAACCTTTAGTGGTTGGGGAAGAAGAAGGGGAAGAAGGTCAAATTCAGGAGGCGGCATAATTCCCAATCTGTCATTCCGAATAAAATGAGGAATCTCAAGATTGAAAAGTTATTGGGTGTATATTTTATCTAGTAAAACCGGAACACTTTATACAGGAGTAACAAATAATCTTCAAAAAAGAACATTCGAACATAAAAATAAATTAATTCCAGGCTTTACCTCGAAATATAATATTAATCAGCTTATGTTTTATCAGGAATTTAGCAGAATTGAAGATGCAATAGAAGTAGAAAAGAAAATTAAGAAATGGAGCAGAAAGAAAAAGATAAATTTAATCAAAACTATAAACCCACAGTTTAAAGATTTGGCTGTATAATGGTTGGAATATTCAAGTTTTCTAGCAAACTGTCATTCCGAATGAAATGAGGAATCTCAAGACTTAAGTCTTGAGATCTCTCGCTAATCGCTCGAGATGACAGAGAAGTTTAGTCCGAGATGACAGAGAAGTTTAGCTCGAGATGACAGAGTTTAACCCGAGTTGATGGAGAAGTTTAGTTCACGAAGACAGAAAAGATTATTAGTAGGATAGGAAATGAAGTATGAAAATTACACAAGTTGAGCCGCAAAAATCGAAAGGACGTTTTAACATTTTTTTGGATGGACAGTTTGCTTTTGGGGCAGATGAGGATTTGGTAGTAGATAATAGACTTGTAATTGGTAAAGAGATTGCGCAGGAGGATCTGGGTAAAATTTTACAAGAAGCTGAGGTTGGAAAGTTGATGGAGCGGATGTATAGACTATTTAATATCCGCCAGAGATCAGAAAAAGAGATCCTGGATTATCTTAAAAATTTATCATTTAAAAGAAAGCTTAAAGGTCAAGAGGAAATTAGTTTAATCATTTGTACTACTACCGTGGGACAATTGAAAAAGAAAGGATTGATAAATGATAAAGAGTTTGCTCGTTCATGGATTGAATCGAGAAGTAAAAAAAGAGGAAAGAAGTTGATCAAGATGGAGTTGTTACAAAAGGGAATTTCAAGGGATATTGTAGAGGATATACTAAATGATTCAAATCATTTTAATAAAGTATCAGAGGAGCAAGTGGCAGAGAATCTATTACAAAAAAAAGTTAAAGTCTGGAAAAATTTGCCGGAGATGGAAATGAAAAAAAAGTCAACGGACTTTTTACTACGGCGAGGGTTTGAATACCCGGTTGCAAAATTAACTATTGAAAAATTATTAAAGAAAGAGTAAAATAATACTAGATGGTGAAGGCAGAAATTTTAGAGGTAAATATGGCGAAATTTAATTCTCATATTATAAACTTTCCTCAAAACCACAGATAATTTGTGGGATTTTCTGATACTTTCATTCCTGTCATTCCGAATGAAATGAGGAATCTCAAGATTAAATCTAGAGATCCTTCGGCTTTGCCTCAGGATGACAGAACAGTATTATGCAAAAGAGTTTTGGACCTAAAATAAATGATACTCAAACTGAATCAGGTTTGGTTAATATAAACGTAGCAGAACTCGCAAAACGCGAGGGAATTTTGGAAGAAAAAGAACGCCAACTTTCTGAGAAACAGCTGCAGGTTGAAACAAAGTTAGTTGAAATAGAAAAACTCCGCAAAGATTTAATAGAAAAAACTGAAAAAACCTCAAAGATGTCTATCGACGAAGCAAAACAAATTCTCCTTGAGCAAGTTGAAAAAGATTTAAGCGCAGAAATCAGTAAAAAAATAAAAGCTGCAGAAGATGAAATAAAACTTACAGCGGATGCAAAAGCTAAAGAAATTTTAGCAGACGCAATGCTTCACGGGGTAACTGATTATGTAAGTGAATTTACAACTTCCCGCGTAAAACTTCCTGATGAAGAAATGAAAGGAAGAATAATTGGAAAAGAAGGAAGGAATATCCGGACTTTTGAGCAAGCAACCGGAGTTGATGTTGTTATGGATGATGAGCTTCCTGATACATTAATACTTTCATCTTTTGATCCAGTGCGCCGGGAGATTGCAAAAGTTTCACTTGAAAGGCTTATGGAAGACGGAAGGATTCAACCTCAAAGAATTGAGGAAATTGTAGAGCGTACAAAACAAGATATTGAAAAAATTATGTGCCAGGCTGGCGAGAAACTCTGCAGCGATGTAGGAGTATATAATTTGCCGGCAGAGATTGTTTGTTTACTGGGAAGGTTCAAATACAGATATTCATACGGGCAAAATATGATACAACACACTCTTGAAGAAACCAAAATCGGGGTAGAAATTGCGCGTTTAATTGGAGCGGATGTTAATATTGTAAAACTTGGGTGTTTACTTCATGATGTTGGAAAAATTTTAACTGACTGGGAAGAAGGTACACACGTTGACCGGGGTGTACAGCTTGCGAAAAAATTCGGGCTTCCGGAAAAAGTTGTAAATTGTATTGCTGAACATCATGAGGATAAACCGTTTAGCGCAGTTGAAAGTATTTGCGTATATTTGGGAGATGCAATATCAGGGGGAAGGGAAGGCGCAAGAAACGAAGATGTTGGGGATTATGTAAAAAGGCTCGGCGATATTGAAAAAATAGCAACGAGCTTTGATGGAGTTGACAGAGTTTTTGCAGTACAAGCTGGTCGGGAAGTTAGAGTTATAGTACTTCCTGATAAGATTTCTGACGATGAGCTTCCAAAGTTAACTCATGATATTGCAGAGAGAATTTCCAAAGAGGTTATGGTTCCCGGTGCTGTAAAAGTTACAGCAATAAGAGAAGTAAGAGGATCTGAGTCCACAATGACAACTCCGCAGTAAAAGGGGGCTTGACAAGAGTCTAAACTTCCGGTATTGTAAATGAGTTATGACAAAGAACGAACTGATTGAAAAAGTTGCAAAGAAATCTAACCTTACAAAGCGGGCAGCACAAGATGCTGTAAACGCTGTATTTAACTTATCCAGAGATGCCCTGGTAAGAGGAGAAAAAGTTGTGATAACCGGATTCGGAACTTTTCTTATACGGTCGCGGGCAGCCAGACGGGGAAGAAATCCTCAAACAGGTGAAACAATTCAAATTCCTCAGAAAAAAACTCCTGGATTTACTGCCGGAAAGACTTTAAAGAGATTAATTAAGTGAAAGAAGGCTATACTTCAATTCCGTGTATCCGTGCTGTTGAATTAGATTGCAAAAGAATCTGTACGTTATTTCCAACCTCTTCAACAGTATTCTGGGAAATAGTGTACAAAACAGAAAATACACCAGAGGAAGAAAGAAGAAAGTTGTTTGAAGATTCCAGTCTTGAAGAATCCCGGGAGCCAATAGAATTTATAGAGCAAATATTAAAGCAAACTGGCAATATCTACCTTTGCAGGTCATATCTCGAAGGCTGTTGAAAAACCTTAAGGAATATATCTAAAACTCTTTGCAATTTGATCCAGGTCATCATATAGGGATTGAGAGTCTGTCTGAAAGTTATAAATAAAGCCACTTACAAAAATAATGTAGATTTTTTGAATTTCTCCGGACTGATATTTAATCAATCTGTTAGTTGCGGAGTACTGATTAATTGTTAGTTGAGTTTCTTCGGAAATCTGTACTTTATTTCTAGAATCGAGATCTACCAGATAATCCTTTAAACTTATGAAATTAGTACCATTTCGGTCGATTATAATATTACCTTCTGTGTTGGAAAATGTTATCCGTCCAGGTTTTTCGACTGCTTGGAATTTTACAGGTAATTCTACGTTAAATTTCATTGGCATTGATTGATAGGGTTTTGTTTGATCTACGCTATTTGTGCTAGTTGGTTGAATTTTTATTATAGATGGTTCTTGATAAGGGGTAGCAATATTTTCTGGTTTTGAGTAAACATAGTAGAAAATTACTCCTAAGGAAAGTACAACTAATATAGATAATATAATCAAAACGTTGCCTTGTTGTTTCATATAGATTCTGATATTCACCTCCGAGGTGAGCTTAAAGGTTACATCTGAATCACACCTCGGAGGTGGGTGTGCCTTTACTCCCTCTGATCGTGAGGAACCATTACATTTATTTGTTTTTCAGTAATATTTCCTGCTAAATCTTCCGCAACTATTTTTATTATATACAACCTTCCGTCTAAATCGCCACCATCTCTTGATGCTTCTAGAGAAATTATACCTGAATAATTATTCGTTATATCTTTTTCCGAGTCCAATTTATCGTATTCATCATCTATTATTAGTTTGCTTTCGTATAAATTATCATCAGCAGAACTACCCTCAACCTTAACATCAACCATTTTTCCGTCTGGCGACCAAATATATTGGGTGTCAGAATTTATAGAAGCCTCCGGTGAGGTTTTATCTATTTTAAAATCAAAATCTTTAGAATTTATCCCTTCAATATTTTCATCTTTATCTACGGAGTAATATTCAACGTGATAATCTCCTTCATCTAAAGGAACAGGATTCTCATAAACTTCCCAGTCTCCATTATTAATTCTATATAAAGTATAATCAACTCCTAATCCATCTTCATTGTCTTTAGCATTTAGTACTAAATTAACGTCAGATTTAAACCAATCCGCTTGTCCTCCTATTCCTTCTAACTCTGCAGTAGTAATCGGTGCAGTTATATCTATCCTTTCGCCAATAAGCGCAAAGTGAGTTAGATGATTAACAGAAGTTTTAGCAGTTTTGTTTGTTAGATCTACTTCTGTAGGAAGCGGAGTCCAGGTTATCCCATCAGGACTTGAATAAAATTGCAAAGTAGAAGTTTTAAACCGGGATAGATCCATAATTTTAAGGTCTACTAATATTTCAAAAAACTGCGGGAATGAAGTAACTAAATTACCAAAGTTGTCCCGGGCTGTCATATCTATTGTTGATCCAACGGAAACTAATGAACTGGTGATACTTATTATTGGAGATTGTTTGATCTGAAGATTTAGATCCTGGCTGGTAATTTCTTGAGGTGCCTTTACAGTATATCTCCCGCTATTAAATACTCCACCGTTTGAAG
>Ga0155900_129_pt1 | contig 5569 bp, 5 predicted proteins | sample RifCSPlowO2_01_FD_107554 | JGI IMG/M metagenome (GOLD analysis project Ga0155900, IMG submission 107554) | Candidatus Daviesbacteria bacterium RIFCSPLOWO2_01_FULL_37_10
TCACCCGATAAAAAAAACTCAGGGAAAAAGATAACATTTTGAATGTAAAAGGATGGGTTTGGAAGCCTTCCCAGCGCTTCCTCTACAGCGCAAATCATCTCCGGAGATGCATCAAGATTGGGCTCTATAAACCTGAAGTTATATGCGGCAAATTTCCCGCTTAAGTCCATGTCAACTCTATCTACCAATCTGATACCATACCTTTCATTTATGTCATCAGCAGTACAAATGATTGGCTCAGGATTAATTATCTCTGATTCGGGTGGCTGGACTGCAGATGTTGCAAGATGAAGAGCAAATATACTTCTTAAGAATGTACTTTTGTAATCTTTTATTCTTTCCACTTTGAAGTATTTTACAATGTATTCGCTTTGAGAACTGGTTCTGGATGATTTCCTGAAGGGTCTGTGTGACCTGAGCCCAAGGCTTCTGCTGCTGCAACCAGCGCATCCCTTACCTGATTCCAGCTTGAGAGAGGATTTGATTTAATATACAAGGCTGCAGCTCCTGCAACGTGTGGAGTTGCCATGGAAGTTCCGGAAATTGTATTATAAGAGCTGCTTCTCCAGGTTGAATAAATATCAACTCCAGGAGCTGCTATATCAACCACACTTCCATAATTTGACCATGAAGGAAAAGTATCATCTGCTCCGTAAGGTGTATTTACACCCAGTCCACCGCTTTGCCCGTCTGAATCACCCAAAGCAGAAACTGTAATTACTGCATCATCATACGCAGCAGGGACAAAGGAAGAAGCGTTAGCTCCGCTATTTCCTGCAGCAACAACATATGTTATACCAGCATCACGGGATTTGCATATAGCTTTGTGCAGGGCATCAGAGTTGGTATTTCCACAGTTATTATCAGATACTCCACCTCCTCCAAGACTCATATTAGCTACTTTTATATTTTTTGCGGCAGCATTGGCAGTTACCCAGTCTATTCCACAAATTACTCCTGACCAGGTTCCTGAACCTGCGGCATTTAGAACTTTTACAGCTATAAGTTTAGCTTGGGATGCTACACCTAAAACTCCCTGAGTATTATTTATTGCAGCAATTGTTCCCGCAACATGGGAACCGTGACCATTGTCATCTTTGGCCGGCCTCGATTGTCTGATACAATTTTTATTGGCAGATATATTAGCTTTTAGATCAGGATGATCCAAATCTATCCCTGTATCAATTACTGCAACTCCAACACCCGTACCTTTATTTGAATTAACCTCTGCATCAATTCTGTTCACTCCTGTTGGCAATGTCTGGATTGAACTCCCGGAAAGGTGAGAATCTATAGAAACTACTCTGTCCTCTGAAACAAACTGCACTCTCGGATCATTTTTCACTTCATCAAGCCTGTTTGCTGGAATCTTAGCTGAGAAACCTCTTAAAGCCGCGGAATATCTGTGTTCCACACTAAGCCCATTATTTTTTACCATTTCATCTGCAACAGAATCAGAATTTTCATTATCATTTAACACAACTATATATTGATCCGGGACTACATCAGGAGCTTTGGAATTTGCACTCGGAGAAGCCTTAACGGCAATCACTCCAATAAAAAGAACTGGCAGAAGAATCGACAGTATTAACGATTTCTTAAAAATATTCATTGCTTTATATAAGTTTACAATAAAATATTAAATTAGTCAATACCCTTTTTAGAAATACTATACTTCTTTCAAAGGATAAGCTTTAACAATAAATCTTAATGAATCTGCAAATCCACTGCAGGTATACAAGGTCAAAACTTCATAATCAGTTTTATTTAAAACCTCTATTTGGGAGGGTCTAACAGTGAGTATTTCTACTACATTATATCCATACTTTTTACCATTATTATCTGTCAGATATATAGAATCTCCAAGTTTGAGCTGTCTGATTTTCCCAAATAGGGCTTGTTTATTATGGCCAAAGATTACAATATTACCAGGTGTTCCAGGGTTTGCTGAAACTGAAAGATGCGAGGCTCCTGTTTGACTTGTTTCCCATTTGTTATTTATAATTTTTGAATCAGTAACTGTCAGGCTAACTTGTTTATTGGGAATAGAAATAAAAACCGGCCTATTTGTTGACTCTTTGGAAATATTTACCTGATTTGGCAATTGCTCAAACTCCAGCTTAGGCTGGTTATTCATTTTCCAGACTAAAAATATTCCTATTAAAATTAAACCTAAAACTGCAAACTTATTTACTTTTTTCATGGGCAAATCTAACCTTAGATAGAACCAAAAGTAATATTCCGCTGAATAGAACTGCATTCATAAAATCTTCTTCAAAAGTTCCGGTTGGAGCAAGGCTTGTTGCGCCTAAAACTTCACCTTGAGATGAGCTGTTCGATGCACTTAAGTCACTTGAAGTAGAATTTGTTGGATTACTTGAACCCTGAGGGTTTGAGTTGGATGGAGTAGGAGTTGCTGATGTAGTTGCAGTTGGAGTAGGCGTGGAGGTCACTGACTGTGTAGGTGTTGGCTCTGATTGAACAGTAGTTGGTGTTGGGCTAGGTGTTTCGCCACCTTGATTATTAGATGGAGTTGGGGTAGGCGTAGCGGTTGGGGTTGGAGTCTCTGTAGGTGTAGGTGTCGGTAATAGGATACTAGTCGGAGTAGGAGATGGCGTTGGTGACGGTGATGATGATGGCGACGGACAGTCTACTTCTCCTTGAAAAAGCAAGTCATCTTCGTGTCCAAATATAGGTGTACCATTATTCTCAAAATGTCCTGAAATTGCGTGTTCATCTACTACAATTCTTTCGTATGGGTTTGTTAGGCTTTCCGTTGCATGACAAATTGTTACTTTATTAGGACCTACAGCTAAAACTATTGTTTGTGTTTTAGTTAAACCAAAAGTAAACATGGTTAAAAGAAATATCAATAAGAAGGCTAGGGACATTTGTCCTGCTTCTTTAATTTGCTTTTTAAATTTTAGCTTGCTTGAAGTTCTTTTCATTGTGGGTTATAGTATACTATATAAGTCTTGTTTTGTCAAGTCAGAGAATTAATATTAAATAATTACAGGATAGATTTATTTGTGAAATGCAGAGATTACCCGGCAAATCTATCATTTGTTGCCTAAAAACTTCAAATTAGGTATAATCTAAAGGCACTGCGGGGTCGTCTAATGGAAACGCTACGCTACATTAGACTTACCTGCATATATCTTGCGGGGTCGTCTAATGGTAGGACGACTGCCTTTGGAGCAGTCTATCATGGTCCGAATCCATGCCCCGCAGCCGATTCGACTCCCCCGATTAAATCGGGTTCGCTCACGGTTATAACCGGCTTATTAAAACAAAGTTGGCTTGGGTTTAGATAGTCGAATCGCCCTGAGCGAGTCATCGAGTCGAAGGGAAATAAAATGTCCTACTTTGTATACATACTTCGTTTTTCCAACAACACTTTATATATCGGTCAAACTAATAATTTAAATCAAAGATTAAAAGACCATAAAAACAAAGCTCAAAGAGCTTCTAAATTTTCTAAGGAAAACGGGGAGTTTAAACTTGTATATCAAGAAAATTATGAAACCCAACTTGAGTCCATGAGAAGAGAAAAACAGTTGAAAGGTTGGTCGAGAGCTAAAAAAGAAGCGCTAGTTTCTGGAAATTTAGAATTACTCAAAAAACTTTGAATGTTATCCATGCTCCGAAGCAAGGGATATATGAGTATAAAAGGATAGGTGCCAAGCTAGTTCAAATGGAAGGTGGATATACTCAAGTTTTTAAGTCTAATATCTTTTAACAGGTATCCAGGTTAATCTACTACTCATAATGCTTAACTTAAGTTTGTGAATTTTTAAAAGAGATTTCATAAGTACAATATACTCCACAAAGCTCAAAACATATAATAAAAGATACATAACTGGAACAAGCGGCAGCAGTTTAAACTTGTCTTTTAAGGAAACTGTTTCTTCAGCAATAAGGTTCATGAAAATATAAAAAACTACAACTAAAAAAATAAACAGCAAAGTTAAAAAATCATTGAACAATATAATGATAAGTATAACGTATAGAATAAATATCGGCTCGAATATGAAAATTAAATCAGATAGAAGCACAAAAGGAAGATAAAAATGGGTCAGAGTTTTTGTAAAATCTTTACTTTCCGAGAAAAACATTGATTTATTTTTCAGGAAAGCTTGATATCGACCCCATTTCCACCTATATCTTTGCCTTACTAAATCAGGAAGGCTTAATACGCTTTGTGTATAAGTAACTACATCTGAGCCATAGACAACACGAACTCTCTTATTCCCGGACTGAAGAATTTTCATAGTTAAATCAATATCTTCTGTTACCGTATTTGTATCATAATAGTCAATTTTTTCAAGAAAACTTTTGCGGAAAGTTGAACCCACTCCGCCAATAATATATTCTGTATTAAATAGAGTCAGAGCTTTTTTCATCTGGTAGGCAATTGTATATTCAAAAAACTGAATTAAATTTAAGAATCCGCCAGCTTTAATAATTTTAGTATTTGCTGCAAGCGCCATAACTTTTTTATCCTCAAAATATTTTATGGTTTTATTTATAGCATCCGGCGACAAATATGAATCTGCATCCAGACACATAACCAATTCTCCTTTTGTATAATTTTTCATTCCATTATTTAATGCGTGCGCCTTTCCTGAATTTGGTTGGGATATTAGCTTAAGATTTTGAATATTGCCTCTGATCTTGTAATTTTGTACGACAAAAGCTGTATTATCTGTTGACCCGTCGTTTACTACAATCACTTCCAGCTGATCCTGCGGATAATTATTCTTTAGAACTGAATCTATAGCCTTTATTATATTTTTCTCTTCATTATAGGCGGGTATAACTACACTAAAAAAAGGTTTTAATGTAATCTTCTTCCTGCGTAATTTAATGTGAGTCAGTAAGCTGTAAAAATCAGATCCTATTAAAAAAAGTGACATTCTGACTAAATTAATAGCGCTTACTATAACTATAAAATATGTAAAAAAGTGTAGCGCATCGTTCATAAACTTTAGCGGAGAAATTTTTTAATAATTCTGGTAATAATAAAACTTGTGCTTACAAGTGTTAAAAGAATAAAAGTAAATCCAATTAATCCACTGGTTATAAAACTATCCATAATATTTCCTGCAGCAAATTATACGCTAATTTCGTCTGCATTTCAACTATGGGATTACTAATCTGATCTGTTGCTTCCTTCAGGATATTTGCTTTTTCGCTTTGTATGTGTTAAACTAATTACAGTTGATTTAAGAATTTTAAGCTATAGATTAATTTTTCCTCTTTGGACTAACTTTTCAAGTAGCTCCTTTAATTTTTAACTTTTAAGAATTTAAGTTTCTTTTTCAATTTAAGAATATCTTTTTCACCCGGCTTTATGCCTTAGGTGAAGAAGATTTCAATTTTTATGTATAACAAAAGTAGCTATAAAAGCCGATTTTCTATCCGCGGAAACGGACAAAGTTTTGGATTTTCAAGGCCTTCAAACGGAGGCAGATTTAATAATTCCAGATTTTCTGCAAACCGCGGACAAAGAAATCAGAGAAAAAGTCAGCTCGAAGGCGCTGATATAAATATATTTATGAAAAAAGCA
>Ga0155900_134_pt1 | contig 4860 bp, 5 predicted proteins | sample RifCSPlowO2_01_FD_107554 | JGI IMG/M metagenome (GOLD analysis project Ga0155900, IMG submission 107554) | Candidatus Daviesbacteria bacterium RIFCSPLOWO2_01_FULL_37_10
TGGAAGAAAATGAATGACCTATATGACGGAGAAGGACTTCAATCAGATAAGAAATTAACTTCCTTGATTAAAAAAGGATTAGCTGGAGATGTTTTTTTTAGTTGGTTCGAAAAAGAGAGCTCTCTAATGGATGGCTTTACCAAAAGCACAGGTTATCCGTTGCACACTATATTATTAGCAGCAAACAAAAAAATTTACTATTCAGATTTTGCTCAAAAGTATCAAGCTGATATCTCGTTTGTAGGTAGTCTTTTACCGGATAAAAAAGAATTTATAAAAAAGCATCTTGTTCCATTAAGGCGCAAATATACTGTTAGAACATATGGTAGTGATTGGACAATAGCGGATAGACTTACCGGCTATGTTCAGAGGTTTGGTCAGTACTTTAATATTAATCCACTAAAGGGACTACGCCAGTTATCGCTTCCGGAAGGTGAAGAAAGAAAGGTTTATTCCTCTTCTGTTATTTCTCTAAATATGCATGTAGATTATCAGAGAAAATTCGGGTCAGATTTTAATGAAAGAACTTTTAAAATAATAGCTTCAGGCGGATTTGAAATTTGCGATAATGTTAAAGTGCTGCGGAAGTATTTTACAAAAGATGAGTTGGTAATTGGTGAAAATACAAAAGATTGGTTTGAAAAAATTGAATATTACTTAAAAAATCCAAATAAGAGATTATCGATAATTAGGGTTGGTAAGAAGAAGGTTTTGGAAAAACATACATATCATAATAGAGCCAGGCAGTTTATCGAGCTTTATGAAAAATTTAATCAAGGGAAATTAAAATGAAATCGTTTGTAGATATCATGAAAACTAATTTAGTGGTGTTGATAATTATAAGTTTAGTGATCTTTATATTTTTCGGGAAGCTGACAGAAACTTTCTATCAGCAGGATGAATGGTATGTTTTAGGATTAGTGTTCGCTAAAGTTCCACTGACTACATTAAGTGGAGTTTCCAGTCCGCTGGATTTTTTATTATTTAAGGGAAGATTACTAGCAAGCTTTATTTTTTACTTATTCGCCTATTATTTTCCTCTTCAAAATGTTCAGCTAGCTATTTTTGCAATAGTTTTGCATATAATTGCCACATTTTTAGTATTTATTTTAATCAGGAAATTTGTTAGAAGCTTTCTATTCTCTTTGCTGGGAGCATTATTTTTTGCAGTAAATGCTGTATCACATGGAGCGGTAACTTGGTCAGCTATAGCTATTAGTGCGGTTGGATCAACGGTATTTGTTTTAATAGGTCTTCTTTTCTTTTTTAAGTATCTAGCTGATTATAAAGTGAAATGGTTAATATTTTGTGGACTTATGATTTATCTTTCTTTATGGTTTAAAGAAACAGGACTTTATATGTTTATGTTCTTGCCTTTGTCAGCCCTTTTACTTAAAAGATATTCTGTTATTTCCTTTTTCAAAACTTATTGGTTTTTTTGTCTACCGTTTTTATTTATTACTACATTTAGAGTTGCCGAGCTTTATTTAAGGCATTCTACCTCTAATCTTTATATCACCGGACTAAATGATAATTTCTTTTCTACGATTATTATGCGCTCAGTATTATATCCTTTAACTTCGTTCTCGCTCATATACATTCCTGGGGATCAATTTTTATTATTTGCCAGGGCGGTTTTACGGCAGATTTATCCTTTTTTTGCATCTGCCAGTAATAATATTTTAATTGCACAATCAGTTATATTAGATTTATTATCCGTAATACTTACCTTTATTATTCTTATATTCATTTATTTGCTTTGGCAAAAGGACAGATTAGAAAATAAAAGATTTGTTATATTTTGGATAGTTTTTTCCTTTATGAGTTTTTTACCATACGTCTTACTAAGCAAGGATTTTTCTTACCTTGAATCAAGGTATTATTATTTGTCTGTAGTTGGGGGAGCTGTTTTACTATCTTGGGTTTTAAAGCGGCTTTGGGATATTCTTGGTCCAAAAATATTCTACATTTTTGTTTTACCGCTCATTATAGTGTATTTAGTATTTCACGGAAGTGTAGTTTACGGAGCAATTAGCGAACAAGTAAAATTGGCTAATTTACAAAAAAGTTTTATCTCTCAGCTTAAAATTCTTGTGCCGACACTTGACAATAAAAAGAACGTCTTCTACACTACCAGTGACCAAAATTTTTGGGCTGAAGGGAATAAATTACCTTTTCAGCAAGGCAGCGGTTATACCCTTATGGTTTTATACTTTGATTCAGGTAAAATTCCTAAAGAATTTTTAAAAGCTCAAGGGCGTTTGGAAGATGGATTTTTATTTGGTATAGGAAGCCAGGGGTATAAGGAAATAAATGATTTAGGTTTTGGATATTTTTGGGATAAGGGAGAGTTAGAAAAGGCAATTAAGCTTCACAATTTAACACCAGATTCTATAATTAGATTGCAGTATAATTCTGATGAAAATAATTTAACAAAAGTAGGAACTAATTAATGATTAAAGCAGTAATTTTCGATTTAGATGGAGTTTTAATTGACGCTACGGAGTGGCACTATGAAGCTTTAAATGATGCTTTGAAACTTTTCGGGTTTGAAATATCCAGAGAGGATCATACGGGTTTTTATAATGGGCTTCCAACTGCTGAAAAATTAAAAGTACTATCTGAAAAAAAGGGTTTACCTTTAGGTCTCCATGAAACAATTCAAGTCATGAAAAGAAAATATACAGATGAGCGGGTAGGACAACTTTGTAAGCCAAGCCATGAAAAGCAAATAATGCTTACTCATTTGAAGAATAAAGGATATAAGTTGGCATGCTGCAGTAATGCCCAAAAATATTCAGTAGAGAATATGTTAAAGTGTGCACAAATTGACATCTTTTTTGACTACGTTATTGGTAATGATGAAGGAATAAAACCAAAACCCGCCCCTGATATTTATCTTGCAGCCTTTAAGATAATTAAGGTCAAGCCTCCTGAAGCTTTTATTGTTGAAGATGCAGTTCACGGAATTGAAGCAGCCAAATTGTCCGGAGCAAAAGTTATCGCAGTACGGGGGTATGATGATGTAAATTTATCACTTTTTACTGATTTAAATATGGTATGAAAATAGAAGAAAAAAAGATTAACATTGTGATACCTATTACAGGTGCAGGTACAAGTTTTCAAACCGCAGGATATACATTCCCGAAACCCCTGATTGATATTAACGGAAAGCCGATGATACAGCTGGTTATTGAGAATATTAGATCAAAATTTAAGCATAGGTTTATTTTAATTTGTAAGAAAGAACACTTTGATAAATATTCACTGAATCAAATTTTCGATAATGCAACAAAGGGTAATTTTAGTTCTATACAACTCACTTCGCCGACTCAAGGAGCAACGTGTACAGTTTTAACTGCAGTAGATTTTATCAATAATGAAGATGAGTTAATTATTGCAAACGGAGATCAAATTATTGATAGCGATATAGATAAATTCATTGTCTTTGCCAGAAAATCAAAAGCTGACGGAGTTATTTTAACCTTTACTTCTCAACACCCAAGATGGAGTTATGCCCGTGTTGATAAAAAAGGAATTGTTCTTGAAACAGCCGAAAAAAAAGTAATTTCCAATCATGCAACTTCCGGAATTTATTATTTTAAACAGGGTAAACTATTTGTCGAAGCGGCGACTTCGATGATTTCAAAGGATATCAGGTTTAACAATGATTTTTATGTATGCCCTGTTTATAATGAGTTGATTTTATCAGGCAAAAAAATTATCATCTGGGAAATAAAACATTCCCAGATGCATGGACTTGGAACACCGGAGGATTTGAATAAATATTTAAGTCTGGTGGAGAAAAAATAAAATCATGAAAATAGTTATACCAATGGCAGGAAAAGGATCAAGATTTCTGGATGTTGCTGACTCCAATCTTGAATATAAAAAGCCTAAACCATTAATCAATGTAAAAGGAAAACCTATGGTTACATGGGCGGTTGAGTCGCTTCATGATTTTAATCCAAAGCCGGAGGATTTAATATTTATTTGCAGAAAAGATCATGATGACGATCACGGAATTTCTAAGTCATTAAAAGAATTGTTCGGTGAGAAAATTAAAATTGTACTTATTGATGCTATTACAAGAGGGGCAGCAGAAACAGTTTTAAAAGCTAAAGAATTTATAAATAGTGATGAAGATATTATTGTTTCGGATTCTGACCATTATTTTGACGGAAGTTTCCTTCATGAAAAAGTTATGAATAAATCCGAAGATACTCATGGAATAATACCTGTTTTTATACCTCCGGATAAAGATCCAAAATGGAGTTTTTCTCTGGTTGAAAAAGGAGATGTAATAACTGCAGTTGGAGAAAAGGATAAAGAGCTGGCAGCGAAGGGAGCTCTTGCAAATATTGGGGGATATTATTTTTCCCATGGAAATGTTTTTGTAAGAGAAGTAGAAGAGGCGATTGCGGAAAATGATTTAACCGGGGATGAAGGTAAAAAAGAATTTTATGTTGCACCAATTTATCAAAGGTTAATAAAAAAGAATATGAAAATAGTAGCGGCAATAACTCCAAGAGTTTGGGGGCTGGGTACTCCTAAAGATGTAGAATATTTTGAAGAAAATTTTAAATCATAGAAATGTACCGTTCAACTAAAAATGAAAATTCCTATCATAAATATAGAAAAGGGGAAAAAGGGTGTTATTTTTGTGAGCCGAAACCGCATATTGTAGTTTCAAAAACAAAAAACTTTTATATAAGCAAAAATAATTTTCCTTATGACTTTTGGGACGGGCAAAAAGTTGTAGAACATTTACTTCTGGTATCAAAAAAACACTTCTCTGACTTGGAATCTAAGGATAAAGAATTACTCCTGGAATATGGTGAACTGGTGAATAAATACTCA
>Ga0155900_135_pt1 | contig 4049 bp, 4 predicted proteins | sample RifCSPlowO2_01_FD_107554 | JGI IMG/M metagenome (GOLD analysis project Ga0155900, IMG submission 107554) | Candidatus Daviesbacteria bacterium RIFCSPLOWO2_01_FULL_37_10
AATAGTTGAAAAAAAGTGTTCATTTTGACCTGTAATATACAAATTTGGGTTTATAGTTACTAATTTTAAAAGAATTATCCTATAAGAAATTATCATTATAGAGAAGAATATATAAAACCAAAAACGTTTTAATAAAGAAGTAATTGTATACTTTCTGAATAAAAGCGCTGACATCGGTAAAAACAAAAATAAATATGTACCTGTTTCTTTAAACCAAAGTGAAAAGTAAGTCATCACCCCAGTAAGAAATAACCATTTTAATTTAAGATTGTTTATATATTTAAAGAAGAAGAGAATACTGAGAAGTATTAGGATAGTTGAAGTAACAGTATTTATAGCAATTACTGGCCAAGTTACAGCTCCATGAGAAACAGCATTGGCTGTGAAAAAACTAGCTCCTAATAAAGCAATCAAACGGTTTTGAAAAAATTTGTTAATTAGAAAATAAACTAAGCAAGTAGCAATTATATGCAGTAAAATAGCAAAAATAGCCAACTGAGTAATTTGGAATGGAAAATAATTCAGAAATAAAAAACCTATACCACTTGAAAGTACTCTACCTTTAGCAAATATAAAATCTAAAGGACTCGATACCCCATCAAATATCGTTTGCGAGCCTTCTGCATAAATTATTCCTAGACTATACCATTCATCCTGCTGGTAAAAGGTTCGCGGGAGTTGACTAAAAACTACTCCAATAACTAAACTCAATATAATAAAAGCTATTGAGTTCGTTTTTAAAAATTTAGTAACATTTATCATAAAAATATTTTTGAGTAAGGACTAATTACTTAATGTATAATAAACTCTATGCCTTTATATTTAAAGTATGAAAAGTGGCCAAATGTTCTTTTAATGCTGCTCTACGAGATAACCTATAAAATTATTATCGCTTATAGATGGATCCGCGGAAGTAGATATGATGTAACCTTAGCAGAGCTTTTAAAAGTTCTTTTACTCACCACTAGATTTTCTCTAGGGTCATCAAAAATTCAAAAAGTTACTATAGAAGGGATATATTTAAAATTTTATATAAAAAGATTTTCTATACCCTTCTACTTCCCCAAAAAAGAATACCTAACCATACTTTATATAATAGGTGAGAATCATAATCCTATTAGTTGGCATTACTATGAGACTAAAGAAACTCCTATAACTAAGGATGATGTGGTAGTAGATTGTGGAGCAGGCGTTGGAACGTTTACTATCTCTGCTGCCGAGAAAGCAAAGAAAGTATATGCAATTGAGCCATTCCAAGATTCATTAATACCTTTAAAGCTTACATTTAGAAAAAATAGAAGGGTTATCATTATCCCTTTTGCTGTTGGAGAAAAACCAGGAAAAGCTTATATGACTGGAGACGTTTTTGGAACAGGTATTCTTAGTTCTAACACCATCTCACCCGTAGATATTAAAACTATAGATCAACTTTTTTTTGAAAAGAATATAAAGATAACATATCTTAAAGCAGATTTGGAAGGTTATGAGATGCAAATGTTGAAAGGAGCTTCAAAAACGATTAAAAAATTCAAGCCAAAAATAGCTATTACAACTTATCATAAAAAAAATGATCATATATATATTTGCAATTTCTTAAAAAAACTTAATCCAAGTTATCATTTTTATCTAAGAGGAGTAGACAGACGACACGGAAATCCTATCATGCTTCATGCTTGGTAACTTAATTTTATATCAGATTATTGTTTCTTAAAAAATTATATATCATACCTCTATATTTTTCTGGTGTAAACCAAAGTGTTACAAACTGTAATAAATTATAGATTAAATCGAGGAAGCTAGGTTTGTAACCATACTTTGTTATAGCATCAAAACGAATTTTAAATACTAGTATTTCCAAATCTTTAAGAGATCTATTACTGCTTGAATTATTATATAATCTATATTTTAGCAGCGGCTTTTTAACATTTCCAAATTTATGCTTCACTCCCAATCTAAACCAAAGATCCAAATCTTCAGTTGGCGAATACTTTGGGTTGTATCCTCCTACCTCATCAAAAACACTTTTCCTAAAACAAACGACTGGATGTGCAAACGAACTATATTTAAACAAACAAGCTTTTAATTCTTCAGATGTAGTTGGATAATTTCTTATGGCTATCTCATTTTCATTCAAATCCATTACAATTATGTTCGCACCAACAACAGCAATATTTTTATCACTACTAATTAATCTATATTGCATTTCCAATCTAATGGGGATGGATATGTCATCTGCATCCATTCGTGCGATTATATTTGAAGATGCCATACTTACCCCTTTGTTTAGAGAAGCAGCAATATTCATTCTTGTCTTATTATTGACTATTTTTATTCGAGGATCTTTTCTGGCAAATGATTCAATTATTTTTCGGGTTTTATCTGTCGAACAATCATTTACAATTATAAGTTCAAAATCTCTTAAAGTCTGATTTAAAATACTTTCAATAGCACTGATTATGAATTTTTGAGCGTTATAAACAGGCATTACAACAGTAATTTTCGGGTTTTTCATTTAATCTTTAGTAACTTTGCTACCCCTTCCTCTATAGTAACCAAAGGGGTATATGAAAGTAAGCGTTTGGCTTTTTTTATATCAGCCTGTTTAAATCTTTCTTCAAATTTTCTGGATTCCAAGTGAATAGTTTTTCCTTTAAAAAGTTCTGCCAAATAATTTATAGTAACTTGTCTCCCTGAACCAATATTAATAATTTCATGCATGTTTTTTTGTTTAAATTCCATAGCTTTTAAAAATGCAGAGATTACATCAGTGATATGAGTAAAATCTCTAGTTTGTTTACCATCGTCGTATATAGTTAAGGGTTCTTTTTTGTTCATTTGCTCAATCCATTTCATGAATACAAGTTTGTAAGCTCCTTTTCCATCCATCCCATGCCCGTAAACATTAAAAAGTCTAAGAGTAACTACAGGGATTCCAAAAACTTTACTGTATATGTCACAATACATTTCACCTATTAGCTTTTGAGCTGCATAAGGATTTAGCGGATTAGGTTTTAAATTTTCGTTTAAAGGATTTTTTTTCTGATTACCATAAACTGATGAGCTGGAAGTATAAATAAATTTTTTTACACCTAAAAATTTAGCCAACTCCAAGGCTCCGAAAATCCCATGTACATTGGAACTGTGAGTTTCTTTTGTTTCAGTAATTGATCGTTCTATACGAGGCAATGCTGCAAGATGAAAAAATTTCTGAACACTATTTTTATATTTTTTAAGCCTTGATTGTAAACTAAAATTTCCAATATCTTCATTTATTAGTTCAATCTCTGAAATAACCTTGCTTAAGTTTTTTATCTTTCCTGTAGAAAAATTATCTATTACTATAACTTTTTTACCAGAAATTATTAGCTTTTCAACTAACTTCGATCCTATAAACCCACCTCCACCAGTAACAATAACAGTATCAGTAGTTTTCACTTTTCGATAATACTACAAATGAAGTAAATTTAACACTTTTAATGTAGTATTATGTAAAATATTCAAATGGCAAATCAAAATATAAACCTTACAGATAAAAGAATCGCTATAGTAACACATAGGACAATAATGCCTGTTATACCGGGTAATGATTTAAAACGCTTTCTTTTAAAATCCGGTGTAAATAAACTAATCTATATAACTCATCCGCTTCTTCTTCTAAAAGAAAGCTACAAACTTTCGTCAGAATTAGAGTTTTACGAAAAGTCCAGGATAAAAATAAACTCCAAAGCCCGTCACTTTATGCTTCCTGAATCAATTTCTTACATAAAGGATTTCATCTACACACTCATTTGGGTATTTAAATCCAATAAGACTTACGATATTTACTTTGGGATGAATAACTTAAATGCATTTGCTGGACTAATTCTCAAAAAGTTAGGTCGTGTTAAAAAAGTAGTTTATTATACAATTGATCTTTTTCCTCAAAGATTCCCAAACAAACTAATTAACTGGGTATATCATAGGCTAGATAAAGTATGTGTTAATTTTTGTGATGAAACCTGGAATGTTTCTCCCTTCCTTGTTGGTTACAGAAAAAGAAGGGGGATGAG
>Ga0155900_125_pt3 | contig 1200 bp, 2 predicted proteins | sample RifCSPlowO2_01_FD_107554 | JGI IMG/M metagenome (GOLD analysis project Ga0155900, IMG submission 107554) | Candidatus Daviesbacteria bacterium RIFCSPLOWO2_01_FULL_37_10
GTCCATTCTCAATTGATCAAGCAAATCTTGATCGAAAACCGCTTCCCCATCCGGATCAATTGCTCCTAATGCCAATTCCGGTTGATTCGGTACCCCGATTTTTCTGGTAACTATAATATCCAGCGGAAGTTTAAGCTTTTTCGCAACCTCAGCAGCCACCACTACCCCGCCCCGGGGAATTCCCAAAACTAGATCAGCATGAGTGTCTTTTAATCTTTCAGCCAGGAGTTTCCCGGCGGCTTTTCTATCTTTAAAAATCTTCATCTAATCAAATAGCCCCAACTGCGGAGTTTGCTCTTTCTTTTCCTCCAAAGATTTCACATCATTCCAAATCTTCACCACTCCATAAACCCCGTCATACCCCGGATCAATACGTAACTCTCCTCTCCTTACTTTCCCAATTCCTTCCGCAATTTTTTTGTCTGACAATTTTTCTATTTCTACTAAGTCCACTTTAGTTAAAACTTTAATTTCACCCCCTAAATTGCTAGCCAATTTTTTGTACTCATTTAAGACCTTCTGGCTAGTTGGAGTAGAGCTAAATACCTCTGCTATTATTTGTAAAAGGGGTACTAACATTTTATATGGAGGCCTTACAAATTTTTGACTTTTAATAAGTAAATCTTGCTTTATAATTCCTAACTCTTCTTCTGTTCTGTTAGCTATTTCACCAACCCTGCTCATTACCCCTACTGTTAAACCCTTACCACAAACCGGGCAAGTTGTTCCTTTAGCTCTTTCTTCTTCCGAATTTAGCTTGACCTCACAATTTCTATGACCGGTATAATGATACTTACCCTCTTCTGGATAAAACTCAATAGTGCCCACAACCTTGTCATCCTGAACCCCGATTAAATCGGGGGGAACTTGATTCAGGATCTCTTTTTGTTGAGATGCCGAAACAAGTTCGGCATGACGCATCGGGTATGCAATTGCATTCCACAAACCATCATAAGTTAACTCACCACCAAAAACCGTTGCTTCCCTACCTAGATTTGGGAGTGAATGGGCATCAGAACAGGAAATAATTGAGCGGTTATCCAGCTCAGCAATCCGCCAGTTCATAGCTGGATCAGATGAGAGCCCGGTTTCTATTCCATAGACTTTATCTGTTAAATCCTCAAAACAATCTTTTAGAGAATCATAACCGGATTCAGACCCAAAAATCCCAAACCAGGGAGTCCAAACATGAGCCGGAAT